>OLOA01003042.1_pt1 | contig 14235 bp, 9 predicted proteins | sample 1672201 | NCBI WGS metagenome assembly OLOA01 (sample SAMEA3136658, study PRJEB25190) | human gut metagenome
GGCGACTGGCTGGCCCGCCAGGTGGCGCCGCTGCCCGGCGAGGTGGGGGCGCGTCCGCAGGTGCTCGTGAAGATGGCAGCCACCCTCGACGGCCGGGTCGCCGCTGCCGACGGCACCAGCCGCTGGATCACCGGCCCCGCCGCCCGCGACCACGCCCACGGGACGCGCGCCCGGGTGGGCGCGATCGTGGTGGGCACCGGCACGCTGCTGGCCGACGATCCGGCACTCACCGCCCGGCTGCCCGATGGCTCGCTGGCCGACCACCAACCCCTGCGCGTGGTGATGGGTACCCGCCCGGTTCCCGACGACGCTGCGGTGCGCGGTCCCGGCGGTGCCCTGCTGGCATTGCGCACCCATGACCCCGCCGAGGTGTTGCGCGAATTGTCCTCGCGCGGCGTCCGCGAGGTGCTCATCGAGGGCGGACCCACCATCGCGTCGGCATTCCTGGCCGCCGGCCTGGCCGACGAACTGCACGCCTACATCTCCCCGGCCCTGCTGGGTGCCGGCGCCCAGGCGGTATCGGGTCTGGGCATCAGCACCATCACCTCGGCGCTGCGCTTCCACATCGTTGACGTGCACCGGCTGGGGGACGACCTGCTGGTGGTCGCCCGTCCGCGTTCACCGGGCTGAGTCGGCGTCATAAGCCCTTGTCAACCGCAAGTTCTCGACCCATCCCGTTTTCAACCACCAACAGTTTCGCTCACACAGACAGGATCACCATGTTCACCGGAATCATCGAAGAGATCGGCACCATCGACACCAGCGCACCCGCCGAGGGAGGCGGTGCCCGGCTCGCGATCCGCGGGCCACTGGCCGTCAGCGACGCCACGCCCGGCTGCTCGATCGCGGTCAACGGCACCTGCCTCACCGTGGTCGACCTGCCCGGCGACGACAGCTTCGTGGTCGACCTGATGCCCGAGACGCTGCGTCGCACGTCCCTGGGGCGGTTGTCGCAGGGCTCGCAGGTGAACCTTGAGCGGGCAATGCGTGCCGACGCGCGTCTGGACGGCCACCAGGTGCAGGGGCATGTCGACGGCCTGGCGACGCTGCTCGAGCGCACCGACGCCGACGGCTGGGTGGAGCTGGAGTTCGGGGTGCCCGATGCGCTGGGTCCGCTCATCGCCGAGAAGGGGGCGGTGGCGCTCGACGGGGTCTCGCTGACCGTCACCCACGTGGGGCCGGCGTCGCTGGGGGTCGCGCTGATCCCCGAGACCCTGCGGATGACCACCCTGGGCGGGCTTGAGGTGGGCGATGTGGTGAATATCGAGGTCGATCCGGTGGCGCGCTATGTGGAGCGCCAGTTGCAGGCGGCCGGCCTGGTGGGTTCGGTGGCCGACGGGGTCGCCGCGGGCGCGTTGCAGGAAGCAGGGGTGCAGGCATGAACACGATCGCTGAGGCGCTGGAGCAGTTGCGTGCCGGCCGGCCGGTGCTGGTGGCCGACTCGCAGAGCCGCGAGAACGAGGTGGACGCGGTGTTGTCGGCCGAGCTGGCGACGCCCGCGACGGTGGGGTGGATGGTGCGCCACACGTCCGGATATCTGTGTGCGCCGATGACCGGTGAGCGTGCCGATCACCTGGGGCTTCCGCTGATGGTGCCGCGCTCCCAGGACACACTGCACACTGCGTACACGTTGAGCGTGGACGCTGCGTCCGGTGTGACCACGGGGATTTCGGGTCATGACCGGTCACGCACCGCGAACGTGCTGGCCGATCCGGCCGCGACGCCGGCCGACCTGGTGCGTCCGGGGCACATGTTGCCGCTGCGTGCGGTGGCCGGCGGGGTGCGCGAGCGCGGCGGGCACACCGAGGCATCGGTGGAGTTGTGCGCGCTGGCCGGATTGGCGCCGGTGGGCGTGATCTCGGAGCTGGTGCACGACGACGGTTCGATGATGCGGATGGCCGATGCCGAGCCGTTCGCCGCTGAACAGGGCCTGGTGCTGGTGACCATCGAGGCGCTGATTGCCGAGTTGGACGCCCGGGGCGCTGCGCCGTTCTCGTCGCCGCGTGCGGTGGGGGAGTGGAACCCCGATCGGGTGACGCGGGTGGCGCAGGCGCACCTGCCCACGCGCCATGGTGACTTCACCGTGGTGGCCTATCGCGACCTGCGCACCGGTGCCGAACACCTGGCGCTGAGCGCGGGCGCCGTCGCCGAGGCGCTGGATGGGCCGGCGCGGGGAACGTCGCAGCAGAGGGCGCCACAGCAGACGGCACAGGGCGCGTCCCAGCAGCCGGTGCAGGGCGCGTTGCAACAGACCGTGCCACAGCAGGGGGCGCCGCTGGTGCGGGTGCATTCCGAGTGCGTGACCGGCGACGTCTTCGGGTCGCGCAAGTGCGACTGCGGGGCACAGCTTGATCGTGCGCTGGAACTCATCGCGGCGCAGGGCGGCGTGCTGGTCTACCTGGGCGGCCATGAGGGACGCGGCATCGGGCTGGCGGAGAAGATCGCCGCCTATGCCCTGCAGGAGGGCGGCGCCGACACGGTGGAGGCGAATGTGGCGCGTGGTTGGGATCCCGACCTGCGCGAATACGGTGCCGCGGCGGCGATCCTGCGCGACCTGGGCGTGCGGCAGGTGCGCCTGCTCACGAACAATCCCGACAAGGTGCAGGCGCTTGCCGGCCAGGGGATCGGCGTCGATCAGGTGGTGCCGCTGGTGGTGGGCGTCACGGCGCAGAACATCGACTACCTGCGCACGAAGGTGGCCAAGATGGGCCACCTGATGGACGTGGAGTCGATGCTGGGTGTGGTGGACGCGGGCGATGGCCCGGTCTTGGGAAGGCATGCGGGCCAAGGCCCGGTCTCAGAGAGGCATGCGGGCGGGAGCCCGGTCTCAGAAAGGAGGGCCTCATGAGTGGGGTTGGCGCACCGGCGTTGTCGGTGGATGGAAGTGGCATGCGCATCGTCGTGGTGGCGGCCAGCTGGCACACCACGGTGATGGAGGGCCTGCTGGGCGGCGCGTTGCGGGCGTTGGCGGCGGCGGGGGTGGCGGACCCGCAGGTGGTGCGGGTGCCCGGTTCGTTCGAGTTGCCGGTGGCCGCGATGAAGGCGGCCTCGGCAGGCGCCGACGCCGTGGTGGCGCTCGGCGTGGTGATTCGCGGGGGCACGCCACACTTCGACTATGTGTGCCAGGCGGCGACGTCGGGGCTCACCGAGGTGGCCCTGCAGACGCGCGTGCCGGTGGGCTTCGGCGTGCTCACCTGCGACGACGAGGCCCAGGCGCTGGCGCGTGCCGGACTGCCCGGATCCACCGAGGACAAGGGTGCCCAGGCCGCTGAGGCCGCGATCGCGACGGTGTTGGCGCTGCGCGAGTTGTGAGGGCTGCGGCCTCGCGGGACATGACGGGTGAGCGACCGGACTTTCCCGGTCGGAGCCATTAGCGGCACTGGGTGGGCAGTTGTGCGGGAATGACGCCGCACAACTGCCCACTGTGGCGATGTTCGTCCGCCGGCGGGGTCGGTCACCGGGGGCCGGTCACCACCAGCCGATCACCTTGAACCATGCGCCGCCGACCACGAACCAGATGAGCAGCGAGGGGATGGAGCACAGGAAGCTGACGCCCCACCAGCGTCCGGTGGAGTTGTAGCCCGAGCCGAACAGGGCCGGGCCGGGGCCGCCGGAGTACTGGGTGAGCCCCATGCTGAGCAGGGCCGTATAGGCCAGCGACATGGCCGCGAGCATGGGCGGCGCCCCGAGGGCAAGCGCCGTGGCCAGGAAGGCCGCGTACATCGCGGAGATGTGGGCGACCGCCGAGGCGAAGAAATAGCGGGTGTAGAAGAACACGAGGATCAGCACCACCAGGCCCATGTGCCAGCCGATGCCGCCCACGCCGCGGGCGATGCCCTTGGCGATCCACCCGACGACGCCGTAGGTGTTGAGCGCCCCGGCCATCATCACCAGCACCGCGAACCAGAAGATGGTGTTCCAGGCGGCCTTCTCCTTGATGATGTCCTCCCAGGTCATGATGGACGTGACCGTCAAAATCGCCAGGCCGATGAATGCCGACACTGTGGCATTGATTCCGAATGCCATATCGCCGACGATCCACAGCAACAGGAGCAATACGAAATCGGCCGTCAGTACCTTTTCGGCGCGTGACATCGGGCCCATGTCCTTGAGCTCACCGCGGGCGAAGGCCGCGATCTCGGGGGAGTCCTTGATTTCCGGCGGATAGATCTTGTAGAGGAAATAGGGAAGTGCGATGAGTGCCACCAGGCCCGGCACGATCGCGCCGACGAACCACGACGTCCAACTCATGTGCACGCCCAGGTCGCCGGCCAGCGAGGCCATGATCGGGTTGCCGGCCATGGCGGTGAGGAACATGGCGCAGACGATGGTGTCGATCTGCGAGATGGCGATGGCCAGGAACGATCCGGCCTTGCGGGCGCTCGGCCCGGGTTCGGATCCGTAGGCGGTCGCCACCGACTGCATGATGGGGTACATGATGCCGCCGCCGCGGGCAGATGCCGAGGGGATTCCGGGCCCCAACACGAGGTCGGCGAGCGCGAATCCGTAGGCGACGCCGATCATCTTCTTGCCGAACACGGAGATGAAGAACAGCGCGACGCGTCGTCCCAGCCCGGTCTTGATCACGGCGCGGGAAAGCAGCATGGCGATGCCGATGAGCCAGATGGTGGAGTTGGCGAAGCCGGAGAGCATGCCCACATCGCCCTTGCCGGGCACTACTGGGGTGAGTCCGAACAGGCCGGAGATGGTCAGTGCGACCAGGCAGACGGCGCCCATCGGCATCACCTTGGCGATGATGGCGACGATCGTGGCCACGAACAGGGCCAGCATGTGCCAGGCGCGCGGCTCGAGGCCGCCCGGAGTGGGGATGAGGAACATTCCCAGACCGATAATCACCGGGATGAGTGCGCGTTTCCAATCAAAGAATATCTTGACGCGCACCGGCGCAAGGGGCGGCGCCTTCGTTGGCTTTTCCTGAATTGTGGACGCTGTTGAATTGTTGTCGTGGGTGGTCATCGTTGGGTCCTCCTTGGGCAGAGGATGTGTGGGTTAACGCGACTACGACACACACGTTTCCGTCAACCACTGGAGGATTTCCGCGAAATGCCGTGGGTGGTGAACGGTTTCCCTACCGGCGTGATGGGCCTTGCGGGGTGGGGTGGCTGGTGGCTCGGTGCGGCTGGTGGCGGGGCACCGCCAGCGTCCATGGTCAAGACATCGACTCAGTGGACAGTTGTGCGGCGTCATTGCCGCACAGTTGACCACTCAGTGGGTCCTGGCACCCGGGCAGGACGATTTCTGCCGGGCCACCCGACGCGCAGGACCCCGCAGCGGCCTACGAGTTCGTCTCGACGTCGACCGCAGCAAGCAACTCGGCAATCTCGGGATTGGCTCCGGGGTCAATCGGCTTCAGTTCACGGGCGGCGCCCTGCTGGATGCACACCAGTTCCGTGGACGCATCGTTGAGGATCTGGATCGCGTTGGCGGTCTGCCACTGGATGCCGGTCAGCGAGCCACGCGTGAACGACGCGGCCAGCACCGCCTCGGCGGACACATGCCCGTAGGCGTCGGGCCGCGTCTGGCGGAACGCGACGATGTGCACGCTCCCGATCGCCGGGGCCGTGGCGAGGGCCTCCTTGACGGTCACCAACACATAGCCGCTGACCATCAACAGGTAGAGGTCATTGAGCTCGGTCTTGGTGGCCTTCTTCAACGACGGGTTCCCTGCGGCGGTCGTGCCGGGCATGCGGGTCGGCACGACGTCGATGCCGGGCACTTCGACCGTCAGGGACAACTCGTCCCCGTGGACGCCCACGGCGGCCGCAGCTGCCTCATTGTCCTCGAACGCTGCCCCCAGGGCGGCCATCACCGTCGCGGGATCATTGGCCACCAATCCGGTCCAGAAGCTGTCCCACGCCTGCTGCAGTTCCTGGCGGTCCGCCTCGGCTTGCGCGATGAGCTGCTGGCGCTCCGTCTCGACCAGCTGGGGAATCTGCGCCCGGGCCTCGCGTCGCTGGCGTCGTTGCAGGATGTTGAACTGCGAGACGACCTGTGTCTCGTACTTCTGCGCCAAGGTGTCGGCTGACGGGACGGCGGGCCGGGGAATCTGCGGGTGGGTGGCCACGGTGAAGTCTTCGCGGTGCAGGGACAGGATCTTCTGGATCGCTTCGGCAAGCGCGCGGATCTGCTCAGCCTTCGATGACCCCTGCAGGCCATTCGTGGCTCCCCGCAGCTGGCGCGATGCCGACGAGGTCGAGGTGCCGCGCCCGCCGCCGCCGAGCGGCGCGTAGACCGTCAATGGTCCGGCGCCGGTCGAGATGCCGGCGCGTCCCGTGCCGAAATGGACGCGTGCAGCCCGTGGGCCAACGCTGACCCGAAGGCCGCGGCTGGAGGCCCGCACCCGCACGCCCTTGCTCATCCTCATTGAAAAGCCCATGGCGGCATCTTCTCATCCGCACAGGGTCGTGGGCGTCGTCCTCGGGAGGTGATTGACCGGTGATGCGCCCTGTTGGAGGCAGCGCGCTGTCCCAGCTGTGCAACTGTGCGGTGCACGTTCAGCTGGCTTGGGGCTCAGGCCACGCCCTCGGGGGTGGCGTTGTCGTTCACCCTGCCGATGATGCCCAGAATCGTGTCGATCTCGGGGTCGGGAAAGAACACCGTGGGTCCGGCGGGCGCATCGTCGGTGTAGGGCGACTCGAAGAGTCGACGCGGTTCCATCACGCCACTGTGGGTGAGCTCATCGATGATCATTTCCACGAAGCGGATCTGCGCCTCCGAGTATGTCGTCTTGTCGAGGAACGCCGAGAAGGCCTCCGTGGCAGCGGCCCGGTCGAGTCCTACGAGTGAACGGATGAAGCGTCCCAACCCACCCTGCTGTTCGGCGGCGTGGTCGATGGCATCGCGGTCGGCGCCGGATGCGGTCAACAACTGCTCGAGCACGGTGATGTCCTGACTTGTCAGCGGACGATTCCGCCGCAGACGCTGGAGTGCGACATTGTCCTGGTGCTCGCGCAGGTACGCCTGCACCTTGTCGCGGAAGCGATCGATGTCCACTGAAGGGGTCATCGTGGGAAGCGGTACATCCTTGGGGTCGGTGAAGATGTCCTCGAAGTCGACATAGACCGGGTTTCGCTGCTTCTTGTCCTGGAATCGCACCAGGCCGCGAATGCGCAGGCGCGCCAGCTCCAGCATTGGCAAGGTGACGTCGACCCACCACTCGTCGCTGGCCAGCTCCTCGAGGCGCTCGGCTTGGGCACGGATCGCCGGGATGGCGGTCTTGTCCTTGAGGTTGTCGGCTATCGCCTGACCTGTTGTGCGCACGCGGTCGAGCGCAACCTGATCGTTCTCGAGCACGGCCAGCTGCCCGGTCAACATGAGCAGGTCGAAGCGCTTGGCCTGCTCGTCGGTATCAATCACGGAGCTGGGAAGGCCCGCAAGCGACAAGGCCTCGTTGGTGTCGTCGGGGGTCAGCGACTCCCACGCCTGTGGCGCGGCAAAGCGCTCAACGGCACGACGGTGGGGCCGGACGATCACATTGTCCATGCTCATGCCACCCACGAAGCGGTGCAGCGACTCGGCAGTGGAGGCTCGCAGGTCCGGTTCGGTCTGGGCGCGGTCGAGCTGGCCGATCAACCGCAGGCGTGATTCGAACAACTTCTGCGTGAGCGACTTCTGGGTGGCGCCGTCGGTCTCGGGCAGGTCCTGGTTGAAGAATTCGAGGTTGCCGCAGAAATCGAAGACGAAGAAGTCGTCCTTGTCCTTGCCGGGCCCGTACAGATCCGGACTCAGGCGCGTGCCGCGTCCGATCATCTGCCAGAACTTCGTCTTTGAGTACACCGGCTTGAAGAACACCAGGTTGACCACTTCGGGCACGTCGATCCCGGTGTCGAGCATGTCGACGCTGATGGCGATGTGGGGTGCGGCGTCGGGATTCGAGAAGTTGTCGATCAGATCCTGCGCGTAGTCCACCGAATGGGTGATCACCGACGCGAAGTTGCCCGCAAATTCGGGCCAGCCCGCGTCGAAGCGCTCCTTGATGTACATGGCATGGGCCTGGCTCTTGGCGAAGATGATCGTCTTGCCCAGCCGGTCGCCACTGGCCACCTTGTGTCCGCGCTCCATCACTGTGGCAAGCACCTTGTCCACGGTGTCAGCGTTGAAAAAGTACTTGTTCATCTCGGCGGCGTCCACTTCATCGGGTGGACCATCATCGCCCCAGTCGACAGAGTCCCAGCGATCCTTCTCGGCTTCGCTGAGCTCGTCGTAGCGGGCACCCTGGCGTAGGAACTTCGAACTGATCGACACCGATTGCGCCGGCACCAGATAGCCGTCAGCCACGGCCTCGGCCAGTGAATAGGCATCAGTGGGAACGCCGGGCTCCAGTTCGAACAGCCGGTAGGTGTTGTGGTCCACCTGATCCTTGGGTGTGGCGGTGAGCCCGACGAGCAGGGAGTCGAAATAGGCGAAGATCTCGCCGTATTTCGCGTACACAGAACGATGGGCCTCGTCGATCACCACGAGATCGAAGTAGCCGGGGCCGAAACGGCGAGCGCCATGGTCAACCTCGTTGATGAGGTTGAGCATCGTGGGGTAGGTGGACACGTAGACGCGTCCGTCGGTGGCCTTCTCCGTGAGCAGGTTCACCGTGGGCGTGCTGGGAAGATGCTGCTTGAAGGCGCTGACGGCCTGGTTGACCAACGCGGTGCGGTCGGCCAGGAAGAGGGCACGCTTGACCCATCCGGCCTTGGCCAGCTGATCGATCAGGGCGATGGTCACGCGGGTCTTTCCCGAACCGGTCGCCATCACGAGCAGCGACGAACGTTGCTTGTGGTCGAGGCTGTGGTCGATGGCGGCGATCGCACGACGCTGGTAGGGACGTCCTGCGATGTCGCCATTGACCGGCACGTGGGTGAGCTGCTGGCGCGCAGTGCGCCGCCGGATCGCCAGGGCGAGCTCATCGGCGGTGTAGAAGCCGCCGACCTGACGGGGCGGATAGCCGGCCCCGTCGTCCCAGATCGTGTGTTGGTAGCCATTCGTGTAGAAGATCACGGGTCGCTGACCGGTCATCTGTTCGAGGCTGTCGGCGTACAGCTTCGCCTGGTGCTGGCCTTCCTCGGGATTGCGCCGTGTCCGCTTGGCCTCGACGAGACCGAGCGGCAGGCCGTCTTCGCCCCACAGCACATAGTCGACGAATCCCTTGCCTGAATCGCTGGGCATGCCGACCACGGGGAATTCGCGATCACGGGGGTTGTCGAGCGCCCATCCGGCCTCATGCAGCAGCAGGTCGATGTAGGCGTCGCGGGTCTCGGACTCCTTGTAGTCGTGATCATCGGGCTGGGCCTTGGCGGCTTGGGCGGCCGCGAGTTTGGCGAGCAGGCGGGTGCGTTCGGCTTCAAGTTCTGCGATGGCGTTGTCGCGAGCGGCGAGTTCCTCGCGGTGACGCTCATCGGCCGCACGGAACTTGTCGATGAGCGCTGCTGCCGCCTCACGGGGCAGGGGAGCTGACTGAGCAGCGAGCTTCGCGTCAAATTGCTTGCCCACCGGCACCTGATCCGGGTGGGTCGAGAAGTTGTAGGCGGCCCAGACGACAACGTGGAAGAGCTCGCGCAGGGCGTTGTGTGAGGCAGTGCGGGGGATGTCGCGGCTCTCATGCACGGCGGTGTTGCCAAGCTTGCGCAGCAGGTTGAGCTTCCGCACGATCACGTCCGGCGCCTTGGTGCCGGTGCGGAAGGCTGGCTCGTTGATGAGGGTGACGAGGTCATCGCGGTAGGGCTCCGCGAGGTCAAGCAGGAAGTAGAGGTGGCGTACCAGAGTCTCGACGCTGCGGCGGGCATAGATGCATGCCGATCGCGGGTCGGTGATTACATACGACTCGGCCCGTGCACAGTCATTGTGGATCTGTGGCCAGTCGGCCGTGATGAAGTCGAAGTTGCCCATCAGAGTTCACCTTTGAACGCTCGGGATTGGAGGGACGCGAACAGCTCATCATCGCACGCCAGGGCTGCCTCGACGCGGGAACGCTGGGCGTTGATGTGCTCGACACGTTCGACGAATGCGCGCTGGATCTCAATCGGGGGTAGCGGAAGAGGGGCGCTTTTCACCGTCGTCGCGCTGATCGTATGTAGTCCCGATGTCGTTCGAGCGGCGCGGCGGAAGTGCGTGGCTCCCCTCTGGGTGTTAAACCAGATTTCCGCAAAGCGGGGCTCAAGACGCCGCCTGCTAGCGCGAAACCGAATCAAGTGGTTTTGGTGGACGCATTCTCGAAGCTCGCCATTCCACAATGACACACGCCCGACTTCAAACTGGCTGGCATGCCCTTCAACAAAGAGAAGATCGCCGGCAATCAAACGTGTTCGCGTGATTTCTCTGTCTGTTGCGCGAAGCAGCTTGATCTCTGATAAATCCAGATTTGAACGTTGGACATTGGCTACTCTCAAATATGGAACTTCAATGGGATTTGCAGCTCGCGCTCGTGATATTTGGAGGCCGCCCTGAACGGTTCCAACCTCCTCTAGTCGCACAATGGGGTAGTTGGCGGAGAAATTTGACCAAAATAGGCTGCCAGGAAGCTCTCCTAGGGGGTTGAGCTGCTGGCGACGCTTGGTGCGGATGGCGTCGGCCTGGTCAAGTATTGCGGCGATGCGGCGCTGCTCGTCGAGTGGGGGGGAGGGGGATGCGAAGCTCCTTGATGAAGCTCGCAGGAACCCTCCTTTGTCCGCCGCTACCCGTCATGCGAAGCTGGCCTGCGGTGCGGATTTCGGGTCTCCTGAGAAAATGTAGTAGATATCGCCGATCGATACTTTTCCCATGGCGAATTACATGGAATTCTGTTGATCCTACTCCGATGGGATGCGTGAGGGATGCCTCGCCGATTTTTCCATTTTCCCAACAGGGAGTGATTTTGGCTGCTAAAATATCATGATTATTGAATATGGTGTAGCCTTTTGAAACGCTGGAGAAGCTACGTGAATCAAGGGGCGTGGCGACAGCTGATTGCGCATCAAGCTGGGCCATTCCAACGAATGATATTTGTTCTGTCGGTGCGATAGAATCGCTGCGCGGGTTGATTGAGGCCACCTCGCTGACTTGCACTATTCTCATCCCAGCATCGCCTTCAAATCGGTCATGCCCTGCGCGATCTCGGCGTCGAGCGACTCAATGTCAGCGATGATGTCGAGCGGCGGGCGGTGCTCCACCTCGTCGTATTCAATCTCCTTGTAGCGGTTGATCGACAAGTCGTAGTCCTGCTCGGCAATCTCTGACTTTGGCACGCAGAACGACTGGTCGGTGCGGGCACGGTCCTTTTCGCTGGTGGTGCGCTGGCCCCACCTCTCCAGAACATCGGGAAGGTCGCTGCCCTCCACTGGTGAGCGCTTGTCGTCAAGCGAGAAGCCATCGGAGCGAACGTCGTAGAACCAGACGTCCTCGGCGCTGCCCGACTCCGTCTTGGTGAAGAACAAGATGGCCGTCGACACGCCCGCATAGGGCTTGAAGACACCGGAGGGAAGCTTCACCACGGCGTCCAACTGCTGATCCTCCACCAGCATCTTGCGCAGTGTCTTGTGGGCCTTTGAGCCTCCGAAGAGCACGCCGTCAGGCACGATCACCGCGGCACGTCCGCCGGCCTGCAAGAGCTTCAGGAACAGGGCCAGGAACAACAGCTCCGTCTTCTTGGTCTTCACCACCTGCTGCAGGTCCTTCGAGGTCGACTCATAGTCGAGCGAGCCCGCAAACGGGGGATTGGCCAACACCAGCGAATAGGAGTCCTCGTCGTCTGCAGCGCCCTCCGACAAGGAGTCGCGGTACTGAACCTCGGCCCCCTCAATGCCGTGCAGCAGCATGTTCATGCTGGCGATGCGCAACATCGTGGAGTCGAAATCGAAGCCGTGGAACATCTCGTGGTGATAGTGGTGGCGCAGTTGCTGGTCGGTGAGCGCTTCGGGGTGGTGGCCCCGCACATACTCCGAGGCGCCGATGAGGAAACCGGCCGTGCCGCACGCGGGATCGCAGATCGTGTCGGTGGGCTGCGGCGCGACCATGTCGACCATCAGCTTGATGATGTGGCGTGGCGTGCGGAACTGTCCATTGGTGCCCGACTGCGACAGCTTCGACAGCAGGTACTCATACAGGTCACCGTTGGTGTCGCGGTTGGCCATGGGGATGTCATCGAGCATGTCGACAACCTTCGCCAGCAGTGCCGGAGTCGGGATGGTGAACCGAGCGTCGCGCATGTGTTGGGAATAATCGGACTCAGGGCCGCCGAGCCGCTCCCCGTAGGTCTTCAGAAAGGGGAACACCTGATCGGAGACCTGGTCGAACATCTGCTCGGGGTCAACCTGCTTGAACTGGCTCCACCGCATGAAGTCCTGGCCCGGCTGGAAGGGGGCGTTCTCAATCGCTTCTCCGGTGATGCGTGCCTTCGACTCCGCGAGAGTCTGGAGCTCGTCGAGGCGGCGGATGAACAGCAGGTAGGTGATCTGCTCGATGACCTCCATCGGGTTGGAGATGCCGCCCGACCAGAAGGCATCCCAGACGCGGTCGATCTTGTTCTTGAGGTCACCTGTGATCACAGGCGCCATCGTAATGGCGGGCACTGGCATCAGGGGAAGGACTAGGCCTGCCTCACCGCGGGCGCATCGCGCTGGGAGGTCCCCCTCAGCGCCGGCGGAGGCGTGTGGTGCGCAGCCGTTTGCGCACCGCATTCAGTGATTGCTCTCGCAGCCGACCCGGCCCGCGGCGGGTGCGCCGTTGCTCAGCCAGCCGTGTCGTCGCGAGTTCGGCGATCATGTCCCACGGCAGATGCCTGCGCAACAATCCCATGCGGCGGCGGTGGTCTGGCTCGGCGGCCGCTTCGTCCACGGCTGCCTGCAGCTCGGCGGTGTCGGCGCCCAGGGCCTCGGCGATCCAGATGAGTCCATAGGAACTCTGCAGGCGTTGGTAGGTGGTGCGCGCCGAACGGTTGGGCTCACTGCGCGTGTACTGCCCCGAGCCAAGAGTGGCTTGGGCCGCAAACCATCGCGTCATATGAAGGCGTTGCGTTGACCACCGGCTGTCGCTGCCCTGTGTCTGCGAGGCCTCGAAGGCGTCCGAGATGGGCAGGTGTGGCGGCAGTGACCTCAGGAGGGCTGCGAACTCCACGACATCGAAGTCTGGTGCAGGCATGGCTGGCTTCCTTGATATGGCATATGGCGCTGCGGCAGGGGGTGATGATGCGCCTCGCGGTTCCACCATTGTCGTGGCAGTGGCCTCGTGTCGCAGATAAACGGAGGATTGAGGAGAGAAGACCGGAACCCGTGCCGCGGAACTGTCAACCCGGGAGCGGTCGGGGTGCCATCACCACGACACAATCAATGGCGCCAGCTCGGGCGGGGATGGCCCTTGAAGAAGCGATGGCTGACGACATCGTCGGGTCGGATCTCCCACAGCACCGCTTGGGTGAAGCGACGAGGGTTCACGGTCAGGCATCGGCGCCATGACCGACGCTTGGCTCTCTCCACGTAGGTTCGTTCGCGATGACTCAGGGAACTGGTCGGGCGATCCTCATCAAAGGGCGGGTTCCCGGGCCCCCAGAACGAGTCATTCAAGGGGCCATGCCAGCCGTCCATGTCGGACAGCAACACACGTGTCACATCCACACGCAATTCGAGCATGACGCCGGGCTCGAACTGCCGCAGGCTCCGCAGGTCGGGCTTGCCAATTCCCAATGGCCCCAGTGACCAGTAGGCCCACACCGGCCAACGCAGCGAGGGGTCGGGACGGGGATCGCGGTGGTCGAGTCGTTCGGCCATCCAGTCATAGGCACGGGCAAACTGCGCACGCAGGTCTTGGGGGAAGTCGGCGGTGGGCCCCTCCTCCACGGCAGGCCAACAGTGTTCCTCGCGTGGCCGGTAGACCTCGCCCGATTTCAGCGTCTGCCATACGCTGCGATGCTGCATCGACCACAAGGTGATCGGTGAGGGGAGCGTTCCGTGCAGCTGGATCTCCATGCTTGCCGAGCATAAGGACGACCACTGACATTTCGAGTCCGGCGCTGTGCGGACGGGATCGCCCCGGGGTCGTCGTCCGGGGAAGACGCCCCCCGACCATCTAGGGAATGCGCTCCTGATCACCCAGAGGTGGTCACCCTGCGCAATCAAACCCGCCCCCACCACATCACCCCTAGTCAGCGCCCACTTCCGGGCCTGCTAACTGTACTTCCCCGGGAGGTTGTGAACGGGTGGGGTAGCGAAGACCTCCGGGCAGGATGTGGGTTACCACACTCACTCTCCTGACCAC
>OLOA01003044.1_pt1 | contig 14233 bp, 17 predicted proteins | sample 1672201 | NCBI WGS metagenome assembly OLOA01 (sample SAMEA3136658, study PRJEB25190) | human gut metagenome
CGATACGGCGGGGGCGTTGATGGCGACCTCCAATTTGCAGATGCAGACGTTCGTGGCGGGCACATCGGTGGCTTTTGCGGCAAACCAGCGGGATGAAGTCCGTGATCTGGGAGATAAAGCCGGCGCGTTGGGTGCGCAGCCGGGGATGAAGCAGCAGACGTTTGTCGCCGGCTTCTCCGCTGGTGCAGGAGCCAGTGCGGGCGGCATCGGTTACCGCGAGGGCGTTGCGCCGACACTGAAGGCCGGCGGCAGCGGAAACAGTATGCCAACCGTCCTGTGCATCAACGATCAGGGTGGCGAGCGTATGGACGTGACGGTAGATAAAACCGCCACGCTTCGGGCGCAGATGGACAACCACCAGCCGCTGGTATTTGAGAGCCACGGTATGGACGCTCGCTATCGACAGATGGGCAGTGTGGCTCCGGCCATGTCGGCACGCTACGGTACAGGCGGCAACAATGTGCCCCTTGTGGGAGAGCAGGTGTTCTGTATCACCGGCAACGCTATTGACCGTGAGCCGGAGAACGGCGGCAATGGCATCGGGTATCAGGAGAATGTGGCCTACACACTGACCGGCTTCGACCGGCACGCGGTATTCCGCCGCCAGCGTGTGGATGCATTTACCACCGACGAGATCGCCGGTACCCAGAGCGCCCGGCAGAGCAAGGACGCCACTGACCTGATACTCCATACCTGCGAACTGATGGGCGACAAGGATCTGCCCATTCTGCTCATCCGCCGCCTTACGCCGTTGGAATGTGAGAGGCTGCAGGGCTTTCCGGATGGCTGGACAGATATCCCCGGCGCGTCTGACAGCGCACGATATAAGGCGCTGGGCAACAGCGTAGCCATCCCCTGCGTGGATTTCGTGATGAAGTGTATGGCGGACGCCATACGGGGAAGCGATTAAACATAACTTGTCCATTGTGCTTTATTTGCGCCTGCTTCTTCGTTGTACTTGTCAATAGCTTTCCCACCGCGCTTCGGCTATGCTTTGCTTGCCTCGGAGGGAGGCGGAAAGGAGCACACCATGGAGGAAAAGAAAAACCTCTGCGCACCCATCCCGCTGTCGCTGCACCAGCGGCTGCGAGCGGAGCAGGAGCAGCGTGGACAGACGTTGGCAGACTACATCACGGATATACTCAACGAACACTTTGAAGGAGGAGCAAAAAACATGGGCAATACCAATCGCACCATCGCCTTTCAGGTACCGGAGGAACTCTTTGACCGGCTGAAGGATTACCTCGCCAAACACGGCTTGAAGCAGAAGGACTTCATTCTCGGCCTCATCGAGCGGGAGCTGAACGACGCAGTGGATGCGGAATAACAACATACAGAGCCGCAGGCGTGTGCCTGCGGCCTTACTTTTGGAGGAGAACTATGTACCTATACCCGGAAAATCTGACGGCTCGCCCGATGCTGTGGCTGTGGACACTGCGGGACGTGGCGTTCATCGGCGTCGGCCTGCTGCTGTCGGCATTGGCACTGACGCAGGCCGGCACCGTGGTTCCGCTGGTGGTCACAGCGGCACTGGCCTTTCTCTGCATTCGGCACGGCGGCGTCAGCATGCTGGACTTTCTGCGCTACGCCGCAGCGTTCTTCTTTTTCGGGCAGCAATACTACGAATGGAGGGAACGAGTATGAGAAAGAAAAAGTCCACGCAGCAGCTGGTGGGCATTGAGAGCGTGACGGACAGCAGCGTGCTGACGGCAGGCGGTGAGTTGACCTTTTACCTTGTGCAGCCTACTAACCTGAACGTGCTGCCGGAGTCGGGTGTCCGCACGAGGGTGACAGCACTGCTGAATGTGCTAAAGACCTCGGCAGAGATGGAGCTGCTGTCGTTAGACTCTAAGGAGTCCTATCAGGATAACCGTCTCTATTATCGACGCAGAACAGAGGAGGAAGACAATCCCACTATCCGCACTCTGCTGGCGCAGGACCGGCGGCATCTGGACGATGTGCAGACCATGATGGCATCATCCAGACAATTCTGCTTTGTGCTGCGGCGCAGAAAGACGGACGGTGCGATCAACCTCGCAACAGTGGAACAGCGGCTGCGGGACAGCGGTTTTACCGTTCGCCGAGTGGAGGGAGCGGAACTATTGGAGTTGCTTGCGATTTATTTTGAACAGGACGCCACCCACGAGGTGTTTGACCTCGTAGACGGTGCGCATTGGCTGACGGCGGAAATGGAGGAACAAAATGCGGATTTTGAAAGTTGAACCGGGCAAAGCACCCTATGTGAAGGATATGAAGGATGGGCTGGAGGCGATTCAGCAGGAGGTGCAGGGATTATTTCAGCCGGTATATGTGGAGGATGGCGTGATCCTCTGCTGCAATGAAGAGGGAAAGCTCAATGGCATGAAGCCCAATCGCTGGCTCGAGGATGATATTATCTGCGGGCCGTTTTTCCTGGTGGGGGATGACCACGAGGGCGGCTTCTGCTCCCTGACAGACGAGCAGTTGGATCGGTACACGCAGCGATTTCAGGAGCCGGAGCAGTTTACCGGCCACGAACCGGAGCTGGAGCCGCGCATGGAATTTTTCTGCTGGTGAGGTGGATGGAATGAAAAACCCGTTTCACAAAAAAGAGATCTCACCGCAGGAGGCATTTATCCGCTCCTTTCTGGATTGCATCGCGCCGGGCGTGGTGAAGTTCGAGGTGGATCACTACATCTTCGGCAATACCTACCGCTGCGTCTGGGCACTGCGGGAATATCCCGCCAGCACCGAATCTCAGGCCATCCTGCGGCACTTGGGCGAAAAAAGCGGCGTGACGCTGCGGATATATTGCCGACAGGTGTCCCCCGGTGAGGAGGACAGGATCATCGACAACGCCAACAAGAAGAACAAGCTGGACGGCTCGGATCCTAACAAGCTGCGGCAGGCAGTGGAGGCCGAGAGCAACCTGCGGGATGTGGCGGAGCTGGTGCATAAGATGCACCGAGAGCATGAGCCGCTGCTCCACTGCGCCGTGTATCTGGAGATGACGGCGGACAGCATGGAGCACCTGCGGCAGCTTCAGACCGATGTGCTGACGGAGTTGGTGCGCTGTAAGCTGAATGTGGACAAGCTGCTCCTGCGGCAGAAGCAGGGCTTTTACTGCGCCAGTCCCGTAGGCTATAACGCCCTTGGCCGGGAGTTCGAACGCGTACTGCCCGCTGGCAGCGTGGCCAATCTGTACCCATTCAACTACTCCGGCAAGACAGATCCCAACGGCTTTTATATAGGCAAGGATAAATACGGCAGCAACATCGTGGTGGATTTCGACCGCCGCGACAGCGACAAGACCTCTGCCAATATCCTCATCCTCGGCAACAGTGGACAGGGCAAGAGCTATCTCATGAAGCTGCTGATCTGCAACCTGCTGGAGGCGGGCAAGTCCGTGGTCTCACTGGACGCGGAACATGAGCTGGAAGAGCTTTGTGGCAAGCTGGGCGGCTGCTTTATCGACCTGATGGCCGGCGAGAAGCGCATCAATGTGCTGGAGGTGCGGTGTTGGAACGAGGACACAGAGGCGGACGAGTCCGCACCGGGGGCTTTCCGCAAGTCCACACTGCTGGCGCGACACGTCTCCTTCTTAAAGGACTTCTTTCGTGCCTACAAGGACTTCTCCGATCCGCAGTTGGATACCATTGAGATCATGCTGTCTGCACTGTATAAAAAATGGGGCATTTCTGAGGAAACAGACTTCCGCCGGCTCAAGCCGGAGGACTACCCCGTCCTATCCGACCTGTATGCGCTCATCAATAATGAACTGGTGAATTACAGGAACGGCAGCCTGTACACGCGGGAGTTGTTGCAGGAGGTGCTGCTGGGCCTGCACTCCCTGTGCGTGGGTGCGGACGCGCCGTTCTTCAACGGACATACCAATATCTCCGACGACAGGTTTCTGGTATTCGGTGTAGGCGGCGTACTGACGGCGGCCAAGAGCCTGCGGAACGCCCTGCTGTTCAACGTGCTGGCATATATGTCGGACAGACTTCTGACGGCGGGCAACACGGTGGCGGCACTGGACGAGCTGTACCTGTGGTTGTCCAACCCCATCGCCATCGAGTACATCCGCAACTGCCTGAAGCGTGTGCGAAAGCGCGACTCCGCCCTGATGATGGCCTCGCAGAACTTGGAGGACTTCGACCAGGAGGGTGTGCGGGAGATGACAAAACCGCTGTTCGCCATCCCGCCCCACCAGTTCCTGTTCAACCCCGGCTCTATCGGCAAGCGGTTTTACATGGATATGCTGCAGCTGGACGAGGCGGAGTTTGAGCTCATTCAGCACGCACGCCGCGGCGAATGCCTGTTCAAATGCGGCATGGAACGGTATCATCTGGAGGTGAAAGCGCCGCCCCACAAGGCCGCACTGTTTGGCACGGCTGGAGGGCGGTGAGAAGATATGTCCTTTGAGAGAGATACCGACTATACCGCGTCCATCCTCGAGATAGGGTCGGGGCAATTCATCACGGAGGGTGCAGATGGCCGCTTATGTCTTGGAGACAAGGAAGCGCGGCTGCTACTCTACGATGAGACCGATGCAGAGAACACACTGCTTATGCTAAATGAGGAACGTGATGGGTGTTATGCGCTGGTGGATGAAATGTCTCTGGAATACGAAAATGGTGAAGCGGTAAATGAGAGGCCAGACGAAGGACTGACAATGTAGGCCAGTTGCCCTTGCTAAGATTGCGGATATCCATCATAGGTGAGTTCGTCGGAGAATTTCTTGAAGTCAAAATCCGGTTTGTGCATGCCGCGCTCAAACATGAGGACAATGACACGCCGGACGATTTCTCTTAATTCAAATAGCTGTTCATCCTTTACCCGTTTGCCTTCGTGAACATATTTTGAACGCATATCATAAAGCTTTTTCATGCGAGCGAAAAGGCTTCGCGCTTCCTCCCTATCAGTAGACAAAAACATTCCGGCGCCCCGGCTAATCCTATATGACAGTTCGTTATTCCCGCCAAAGAGCATCTCTAAAACAACCGAAAGCATGACAAAGGAGAGATTGGCATCGTCAGTTAAGTATGAGCTTAAATAAAGCTGCTTCATCTGGCGAAATTTTGCATTATGATGCCCAGAAAGGAAGAGATCTCTATGCTCATTGAGCCATGCATTGAAATTAGAGCGAGCATCGTCAGTAATTTCGTATGGCTTCTCTGGCCAGTAAGTTCCGTGTTGCCACAAGAAGGTTTCCCCCCTTCCACCATGTTGGATTTTACCATCCTTGAAGCGATATGATAGAGAGTAACAAGAAAAGATGTCAGATGATTGATATAATTTCAAGGCTTCCAAAATGGTATAATCTGACGCAATAGTATCTCTGAATCCCTCAACTTCAACAGATTCTAACACGATGACAGAGTCGTCTTCGGCATCAGAGAGTGGCGTCGTACGGTATTTAAAAGCTTCCCTACAAAAGACCCATTCTCCCTTTACACCATAAACGCTTAAAACCATAGCGTATAGTTCGGAGTATGGAATGGAGATAATACGGCAATTATTGACCGCCAATCCAACTAAGCTTTTAGTGGCGTTTGCAAGAAGGTCTAAAACGACACGATTGCCACTTTGGTTGATGACATATTCCATTTCTTGCGCTCCTCGTTTTTATACTAATTGTTCTGTTGCCGTACCGTCATTATACAGCAACAGAACAATCTCGTAAATAGTTCAAAGGAGGTTGGAGTGAATATACAACTATTTCGCATGGCGGCAGCCGTGCTGACCAATGAGGATGGGCGCAGGACAGCCGGTAAGGTGCTGGCCTTGATCCTGTCGCCACTTATCATACTGGCGGCGTTCCTGTGCTGCTTCGGTGACGGTGCATCCCAGCACAACAACGCTGTGGTATCTGCGGCATTCTATGGCGCAGAATTTTCGGACAAAGTCCCCAAAGAATACCGCACACATATCACCGAGATGCAGGAGGCATTCTCCCTTCTGGATTCGGCCACCGCCTATGTCAATCAGAAAGCCGAGGAAGGCAACCTTGACCCCGTACAGGTCAAGGCTGTTTTCTTTGCCCTCTGCTTCGGCGACAACGCGCCGACCCGTGCTGCCGCAGACCGCTTCGTGGATTGCTTCTACAAAACGGAAACACGGACACGGATGGTAACGGTGACGCAGGAGGACGGCACGGAGGAACTGGTAGAGGAGACATACGAGGTGACCGTACCTCTTCCGATGGCAGAAGTCTACGAAAAGCTCTCCACCTGGCGTGGCTGCATGGTGTCTGACGAGGCTCGTTCCAATGCTGCGAACATCTACGCCATGGTCATGGGCAGCATGGGCGGCGATACCTTCAACGGTGATTATGAGTCGGGCGGCAGCGCACCAATCGAGCTGGATGTATCCATGCTCACCGACCCGACTACGAAGAACGCCGCCGACCTTGTGACCTACGTCACCAACGCATGGACCTCCGGCTGGGGTTATGTGTGGGGTACCTATGGGCAAGTTCTGACACCGGAACTGCTGCAATATAAGCTGACGCAGTATCCGGACGGTGTCGGGAAGTATGCGGCCTTCATCCGTGCCAACTGGCTGGGCAGACACACCGCCGACTGCGTGGGACTCATCAAGGGCTATGGCTGGCTGTCCACCGACACTATGACTATCGACTACGGTACACATGGTATGCCGGACATCGGTGCCAATGAGATGTACTTCAATACCACGCACAAAGGTACGATCGAGACTATGCCGGACACGCCGGGACTGGCGGTGTGGAAGTCCGGACACATCGGCGTATATATCGGCAATGGTGAAGTCGTTGAGGCCATGGGTACTAAGTACGGCGTGGTCAAGACGCAGCTGGAAGGTCGCGGCTGGACGCACTGGCTGGAGGTCCCGTATATCAGCTATGAGTAAGGAGGAGCGAATGGAAGAAACCAATATCACCATCAATTTTGATGCGGCCAAGCTGGACGCGCTGGAGTTTGCGCTCCGCAAGCAGCGGTCGTCTGTACAGCGGCGCATGGCAGAAATGCTCCAACAACTCTACGAAGCGGAGGTGCCTGAAGCGGTGCGGGAGTATGTGGATAGTAAGACCGCGCCTGCCGCAAGGCCCAAGCGACCGGCAAAATCGGTCACACCCAAGGCGCAGATCAGCGAAGTGAGCCCGAAGGAGGACAACTGATATGGGAATACAGGACGATGCGGTTGTTACCTGCGCTGCATACCGCGTAACGGAAAACGGACAGACATGGTGCTTCACGACCTCGCCCGGTGAGGAGCTGATGGATGCTGCACAGACTCTCCGCAGGTACTGCACGAGTACAGAACACAGCACCGGCAAATTCATCTCTCTGTATTCGCAGGCGCAGCCTATCACGCCGGAGGAGTATCAGCGGATGATACTCCTCCGCATGGAGAACACCGGAAAAGTCGCCGGCGTGTTTGATTTGGATTTTGACAAGTGGGAGTTTTCCGCAGTCCACATCATGAACGGCTGGACAACGTGGGCTATGCGGGATGTGATACCGTCTGTCTACCAGGCCACAAGGCCGCGCTTCGCAACGGCGGAGGAACAGCTCCGCAAACTGCTGAATCTGTTGGACGGCATGGAGCTCACATCGGCGGGGCATCTCACCGCGCAGAATTTTTCGTTTAGTGATGAGATCCTGATAGAAAACGGAATGCTGAACTTTTATGTGCAGGCAGACTTCGATGTAGATGCCGCCTTCGGCACATTCGTCTGCACGGATGAGAACGATGACTGGCTGAACATCTACGCCAACTACGACATCGTGCGGGATAGGCCGTGCGATACGCTGGAGCTGAATCTCTGCAAGGGCGACGGTACAGAGGAGTACTGGAGCTATCATCTGAACGCTGCCGAGCAGGAGATGCTGGCGCGGAAGATGGAGGCGTTCTGCCAGCAGCAAAACGGCATGAGCCTGCACGATTTCGCCCGGCGGCTTCAAGAGGAGCCGGGGCCGTCTCCGCAGATACAGATGTAGCCCCGTGTTTGCCCTTGTGGGCCGGTTTGTGGCCTCGCAGGAACGCGGAAGGGTAAGGATAGCGGCCCCGGAGATTTGGAACGTTTTTGCCCGCTTTTCGGTGCGCCGAAAGCGGAGCAGGAGAAAAGCATTGGCGCTTTTCTGCGCCAATGCCGGTCACGGCAGCCCGCAGTGCGGACTGCCACAAGGGTTTGCGGCATTTTGAAAATGGCGCTGATTATCGAATTCCAAATGTGCTTTGGCGCTATTCTTTGTAAAAATGCCCGTCAGCCTCGTGTTTACAAGGCTTTCGGGACGCGCAGGAAGGAGGTGTGACTCGATGGATAAAAACGGGAAAAGCAGGCACTCCGTTTGGCTGTCAGACGATGTGTGGCAGGAGGTAGATGCGCTCTATAAGCTGGATAATTGCCCCACCCGCAACGAGTTCGTGGAGAAGGCTCTGCGGCAGTATTGCGGTCGCTTACACGCCGAGAGGACGGGCGCATATCTGCCTCGCGCACTGCAAGAGGTGCTGGAGGGTACGCTGGGCGTGTTCGGTGACCGGCTGGGCAGACTGCTATTCAAGCTGGTGGTAGAACACAACATGACCAACCATCTGCTGGGCGGTGACGTGGATATGACACGCGATGAGTACAGCAAGATGCGCGGCAGCAGTGTCCGTGAGGTGGCAGCAACCCACGGCAATATTTCTTTCAAGGACGTGCTGCTGTTCCATCAGGAGGAGTAACGCATGGCGCGGTTGATACAAAAAAGCGGCTACATCAAGAATGGCAAAGCGTCTGGGTATATGGAGTATGTCGCCACGCGGGACGGTGTGGAGATCATCCAAAGCACCGAGCCTGCGACCAAGAAGCAGAAACAGTTCATCAAAAGACTGCTGAAAGATTTCCCGGACGCAAAGGAGCTATTCGAGTACAGTGACTACCTACAGACGCCCAATCGCGGTACAGCATCCGCATTTATCGCCGTGGCGCTGGATACACATCTGCACGAAGTGGAATCCGAGAGCGGCTATATGTCCTACATCGCCCAGCGGCCCCGTGCTGAAAAACACGGTGGCCATGGCCTGTTCAGCACGGCGGACACCACCGACCTCAAGGCGGCGAAGGCCGAGCTGGAAGCTCACAACGGAAAAGTGTGGACGTTTATTTTCTCTCTGCGGCGGGAAGACGCAGAACGTCTGGGATACAACAAAGCCACTGCGTGGCGGAATCTGCTGAAGCAGGAGAGCGCCGCTATTGCGGAAGCCATGCGTATTCAGACAGATGACTTCCGCTGGTACGCGGCGTACCACGACGAGGGGCATCACCCCCATGTCCACATGATGGTGTGGTCGGCGGAACCGAAGAAAGGGTATCTCACGCGGGAGGGTATCGCAGTCATGCGTTCCAGGATGACGAACGCTATCTTCCATGAGGAGATGAAGGAACTCTACATTAAGAAGGATGCTGCCTACAAGGAGAGCATCCAGACCGCAAAAGAGTCACTGCTGATGTACATCAGAATGTTGGAGAGCAGTGAGTCAACTGACCCTATCATAGAGCAAAAGCTGTGTGACCTGTCCCACGCATTGGAGCAGGTCGATGGCAAACACGTCTACGGCTATCTTCCCAAAGAGGTCAAGGCGCAGGTGGACGAGATCGTGGAGCGGCTGGCGCAGCTCCCGGAGGTGGCGGCTTGCTATGACCAGTGGTGGCGGCTGAAGGATGAGATCGCCGGTTACTACGGACGGAACACGCCGCCCCATCAGCCGCTGGCACAGCAAAAAGAGTTCCGCACCATCAAGAATATGATCATTCAACAGGCGGAAACATTTCGGCAGCCTGTGCCGGAGCAAGCTCCCGTCAAGGCAGAGCCTAATGAGCAGCAAGTGCCGCCCTCACCTGAATCGGCTGTGACTATGCCGCAGCCGCAGGCAGTCACGTCACAGATCAAGATAGAAGGCGGTGCGGTCATTCAATTGCTCCATCACATGAGTCGTGTGTTCCGCGGCAATATGCCGGTCATCCCGCCTGCGCTGCGTATCGACTCCAAGCGCCGCAGACGGTTACAGGAGAAGCGTATGGCCATGGGACACAAGCGGGACGACCATGAGGACGAGCAGCTCCACCATGTCAACGACAACGCCATGCAATAGGAGGTATAAAGCGTGGGCAAATTTGTATATTTCACATCCGCGGAGAAACGGCAGGCCAACGAGGTTGACCTGCCGTCTTTTCTGTTGGATCGAGGCGAGAAACTCATTATGGCCGGACGGGATTACCGGCTGGTCAGCGACCACAGCATCACCGTGCGCGGACCGATGTGGTATGACCATGCCGCACGAAAAGGTGGCCGTGCCATCAGTTTCGTACAGCAATTCTACGACAAGACCTATCCCGAAGCGGTGACCATGCTGCTGGGACGGGACGGTCAGGGCATCATCCCCATCGTCAAGAAAGAGCCGGAGTCGAGAGAGCCGAAACCCTTCACGCTGCCGGAGGCCTATCTCAATATGCGGCGACTCTATGCCTACCTGACTACTCACCGGCGCATTGACCGGGATGTGGTCACGGCGTTCGTGCGGGAGAAGCTGCTCTACGAGGACGCCGTACACCACAACTGTGTGTTCGTGGGCGTGGACGAAAACGGAGAAGCCAGGCACGCCCATCTTCGCAGCACCAGCAGTCAGGGCAAGGTGTTCCGCATCAATGTGGAGGGCAGCGAGGCAAAACACAGCTTCCACAAGGATGGGACGGACTGTTCCCTCTATGTCTTTGAAGCACCCATCGACCTGCTGTCCCACATCACGCTCTATCCGGCGGGCTGGCTGGAACACAGCTATGTGGCCTGCTGCGGTACGTCTGTCCAGCCGGTGCTGGAGCGGCTGCGGCAGAATCCGAAGTTGAATATGGTCTATCTCTGCCTCGACAATGACGAGGCTGGTGAGGACGCCTGCGAGAGCATGATGGAGGTACTGGATGACTTGGATGTAGACGTGGAGCGCCTGCGTCCACAGGGAAAAGACTGGAACGATGACCTGTGCGCGAAGCGAGGTGGCCATGGATAACCTCTGGATGCTCTTTGCAGCGGCTAGTGTCATGGTGGCCGTTATCGGCGGACTGTCGCTGCTGGGCGACCACTACACACTGAACAACATCAAGTCCAAGACCGTGGGCGACGGGCAGCATGGTACGGCGCGGTGGGCTACCAATACAGAGATCCGCAAGACCTACGCCCTCGTCCCCTTCCGAGTGCCGGACTGGCGGGCAGGCAAAAATCTGCCTGAGACGCAGGGACTGGTGCTGGGCAGCACCAGCGGCAAGCACGGCATCACCGCACTGGTGGACAAGGACGATGTACATTGCCTCATGATCGGCGCATCCGGCGTGGGTAAGACCGCCTACTTCCTGTACCCGAATCTGGAGTACGCCTGCGCCTGCGGTATGAGTTTTTTTGCTACGGACACAAAGGGTGACCTCGCCCGCAACTACGGCGCAGTGGCGGAGAAATACTATGGCTATCGCGTCTCTGTGGTAGACCTGCGAAACCCGACACGCTCGGATGGCTACAACCTGATGACGCTTATCAACCGCTATATGGACAAAGCGCTCCGTGAGCACAGCATTGAGGCGTATGGCAAGGCGGAGAATCTGATCAACATTCTGGCACACAGCATCATCTCGCCGAAAGACGAGGAGAGCCGCGGTCAGAATGAATATTTTTATAAAGCCGCCGAGGGTGTGGTGGCCTCGGTGATTCTGCTGCTGGCGGAATTCCTGTCGCCAGATAGTAAGCACCCAACGGAGCGACGTCACCTCGTATCGGTGTTCATTCTGATTCAACAGCTTTTGGCACCCTCTGGCGTGCGAGGAAAAACCTATTTTAAACAACTGATGGATATGCTGCCGCCCCACCACAGAGCGCGAAATCTGGCATCGTCCGCCTTGGAATCATCTGATCAGGCAACGGCTTCCGCTATGTCCACCGCGTTGGCACAAATGAATACATTTATGGATATCGCACTGGAGCAGGTGATCTGTTTTGACAGCAATATAGATGCGGAAAAATTCGCAAAAGAAAAGACGGCCATATTCCTGGTTTTGCCAGAGGAAGATAGGACTAAGAATTTTATGGCAGGTCTTATGATACAAAATTTATCCAAAGAACTGTTTGAGTTGGCCGAAAAAGGAAAGGGGCGCTTGCCCAACCGCGTTGTTTTCTTCTGTGATGAGTTCGGAACTATGCCCGCCTTTGACGTGGAGGCGCTGTTCAGCGCGGGTCGCTCCCGTGGTATCACACTGGTACCCATCATCCAATCGCTGGCGCAGTTGGAGAAGAATTACGGCAGAGAAGGCGCAGAAATATTGACTGACAACTGTCAAGATACCATCTTCGGCGGCTTTGCGCCCAACAGTCAGACGGCGGAGCAGCTCTCCAAATCGCTGGGCAGCCGCACGGTACTCAGCGGCTCTGTCAGTAAGGGGAAGAACGATCCCAGTCAGAGCCTACAGATGATGGAGCGTCCACTGATGACGCCGGACGAGCTGAAATCCATTCCCAAGGGCAGCTTTGTGGTGATGAAAACGGGGACGCATCCTATGCAGACGAAGCTGCGACTGTTTCTCGATTGGGGCATTACCTTCGATGCGACCTATGCCACACCGGAACACGCGGCGCGGCCTGTGGCCTACGCCAGCCGTCAGGAATTGTTCCTCAGTATCAGCAAAAGATATAGCAGCAGCGACCAGCCCGCACAGGCGCAGCAGGCATCGACCACACAGAGAAGAGCGCCTCGCTCGGCCATGGGACTCTACAGCGAGGACACAAGGCCATGAGCTACTTTGGAAGCATCTATGCAGACCAGGACTTGTCTCACCGAGCAAGGACAGTCTATATGTACCTCAAGGATCGGTCTGACGCAGGGAATACCTGCTGGCCCAGCGTCCGCAGGATCGCGGAGGATCTGAAGCTGTCCCGCCGCACCGTGCAGCGGGCGTTGACAGATTTGGAACGTCACGGTTTCCTGGAGCGCACCCATCGCCGCCGTTCCAACGGCAGCCTGACCAGCAACCTGTACCGCATCAAGTGAACAGCTTAAGAGCGCACCTCCCGCCAAGGGGGAGGTGCGCTCTTGAACTGTCATAAGGGTAGCGTCACCATGGCGCACCCGGAAGGGCTCACTCTATCGGAGGTACTAAGACAGAGGAAAGAATGAGACAAGACTTCTTGTAGACGCAGAGTAAATGTGCTATACTCTGGCCTGTGTGTTTGTCTACAGGGAGGATAGTCATGTTCTATACCGACGAAGAAGTATCTGTAATTACTGGTCTGCTCAACGCCTACCTGGTGCGGGAACACGCCAGCGAAAAGGTCAGAGAATCATATACCAAGATCAGCGAGGGACTTCAAAGCCGTGTGCTGACCAGGGACGATTACGTTTGGCTGGAGAACGCGCTGTTGTTCCTCCGTCCATATTGGTGGAGCGACCGCGAGGATGGACGGATGCTGATGGATGCCCTCTTACATACGCAGACACTGGCACGGAGAACGTAATAAAAATTGATGACGGGTGTATCGCTCGATACACCCTTCATTTTTCATTGTTCTTCTTCGCGGCGTTGGCAGCGGCACGGGCCTTGTCGCGGTTCTTGCGCTGGGCGATGAGATCGGCCTTGGCCTGCCGTTTCGCTTTTCGTTCCTGCAAGAGCTGCACCTCCTGCCGCTGGTACTCCTGCTCGTAGCGGGGATAGTGATGCTCCCGCGGTGGCTTGTACTGCGAGGGCAGCCCCGCAGCTGTCAGTGCCGCAGACCAGTTGCCGAAGCGTTGGGCAATGTACGCACCACCCACGACCTCGCAGGGTGCGGGCGTATAGGACACATCGACGCACTGACGTACATAGGCGATGAGGTCGGCGTCGCTGGCGGTTTCATATTCTATCGCAAAAGCCTCGTCCTGCGCTTGCAGGGCCTCGATGGTGCGTTTGACGATCTGCTGGTGCAGTAGGTTATCCCCGTTGACCTGTGGCATTTTTATGTCCCTCCTGGGCATAATAAACTCAGCCAAATGGAGCGACATCCTTCGTAAATCAGCATCATTCAGGAAAGCATTTTTCGCCACCGGCTATGGTAAAACGATAGCATTTGCGGCACGGGAAGTCAAGTATGACATCGTTGCCCGGACGAAAACAGTCGCTGGAGACCGAAACGGGAGGTATATCCGCCGAGCCTTTCCGCGATGATGGATGATAAAAAGGGTGTTCGCCGTCAAAAATCGCGTCAGGAGGAGTACG
>OLOA01003054.1_pt1 | contig 14215 bp, 9 predicted proteins | sample 1672201 | NCBI WGS metagenome assembly OLOA01 (sample SAMEA3136658, study PRJEB25190) | human gut metagenome
GCACCTCGCTCATGTTGCTGGCCAGCAGGAACTGGATGGCCTTGCGGATGTTGTCATAGATCCGGCGGCCCTCCTCCACGGCGGTGACGATGGTGGCGAAGTTGTCGTCGCTGAGCACCATGTCCGCCACATTTTTCGTCACGTCCGTGCCGGTGATGCCCATGCCCACGCCGATATCCGCGGACTTGATGGAGGGCGCGTCGTTGACGCCGTCGCCGGTCATGGCGGTGATGGCGCCCTTGCGCCGCCAGGCGTTGACAATGCGGACCTTATGCTCCGGCTGTACCCGGGCATAGACGCTGTACTTCTCCACCGCCTTGTCCAGTTCCTCATCGGTGAGGCTGTCCAGCGCGCTGCCGGTAACGGCCTGGCTGGCGTCGGTGATGATGCCCAGCTCCTTGCCGATGGCCACGGCGGTGTCCTTGTGGTCGCCGGTGATCATCACAGGGCGGATGCCCGCGGCGCGGCACTCGGCCACGGCGGCCTTGACCTCCGGGCGGATGGGGTCGATCATGCCCGCCAGACCGATGAAGCAGAGGTCCTGCTCCAGGTCCTCCGGCTCCTGCCGGTCGGGCAGTGCGTCGTACAGGCGCTCCGCCGCCGCAAGGACCCGCAGGGCCTTGTCGGCCATGGCCTTGTTCTCCGCCAGAATGGCGGTGCGCTTTTCCTCAGTCAGGGGCAGGATCTGCCCGCTTTCCGTATAGCTGGTGCAACGGCGCAGCACCTCGTCCGGCGCGCCCTTGGTGTACTGGATAAAGCCGTTGTCCGTGCGGTGGATGGTGGACATCATCTTCCGGCCGGAGTCAAAGGGGGCCTCGCCGCAGCGGGGCTGGCGGCTCTCCAGCACAGGCTTCTTCAGCCCCTGGGCAGCGGCAAAGTTCACCAGCGCCGCCTCCGTGGGCTCGCCGATGGCGCCGTTCTCCTCCAGCGCGGCGTCGTTGCACAGCGCCATGGCTGTGGCCAGCAGCTCCGTGGGGCCGGTGTGCTCTACCACGGTCATCTTGTTCTGTGTCAGGGTGCCGGTCTTGTCGGAGCAGATGACCTGGGTGCAGCCCAGCGTCTCCACCGCCGTCAGCCGCCGGATCACGGCGTGCTGCTTGCTCATGTTGGTCACGCCGATGCTCAGCACCACCGTCACCACCGTGGCCAGCCCCTCCGGGATGGCCGCCACCGCCAGGGAAACGGCCACCATAAACGTGCTCAGCACGGTGTCCAGCGTGAATTCGCCGGCCACCACCAGGTCAAAGATAAAGATGAACACGCAGATGCCCAGCACCAGCTTGCTCATGGCCTTGCCCAGCTCATTCAGCTTGCGCTGCAGGGGCGTCTGCTCCTGCTCCGTCTGGGCCAGCACACCGGCGATCTTGCCCATCTCCGTGTCCATGCCGGTGGCGGTGATGACTGCCTTGCCGCGGCCGTAGACCACCGTGCTGCCCATATAGCACATATTTTTCCGGTCGCCCAGGGGCACGTTATCTCCGGTCAACAGCCCCACCGCCTTGGTGACGGGGACGCTCTCGCCGGTCAGCGCCGCCTCCTCGATCTTCATGGAGGCGCTCTCCAGCAGCCGCCCGTCGGCGGGCACGGCGTCGCCGGCCTCCAGCAGCACCACGTCGCCGGGCACCAGCTGGCTGCTCTCAATGACCACCTGGTGGCCGTCCCGCAGCACCTTGCACTTGGCGGCGGTCATGGTCTGCAGGGCCTCGATGGCCGCCTCGGCCTTGCTCTCCTGCACCACGCCCAGCACCGCGTTCAGCAGCACCACCACCAGGATGATGAACACCTCGGTGAAGCTCTCGCCGCTGAGTGCGTTGGTCACGGCGGACACCGCCGCCGCTGCCATCAGGATCAGCAGCATGGGGTCCTTCAGCTGTGTCAGGAACCGCTGCAGCAGGGAGGGCTTCTCCGCTTCCTTCAGCTTATTGGGGCCGTGCTTGGCCAGACGTTCAGCCGCCTCCGCCTCTGTCAGACCGGTGGGACAGGAGCCCAGCTCCTCCAGCACCTCCTGCGGACTGCGGTTGTATTCCTTTTCCATCGTCTATTACTCCTTTATATCATGGTTTTATAATTTGAAGCAAAAAAGCAGAACAAAAAGCGAAACAGAAAATAAACCAAAGGACAACAAAAAACTCATGCACGGACAGGCTATGTCTGTGCATGAGTCTCATTCTTTCAGGACACATCGGGCGCTGCCGCGCCGGGATGACGGTGTGCCACGCCGCGCCAAAATCGGCGCTGCGGAATTACTCCCTCATTCATTATGGGGTATTTTACCCGCTTTTTTACCCGCTGTCAACCCCAAAAAGGGCGGTTTCTTACACCATTTCCGCGGCGCACAGGGCATCAAAATACTTGTACAGCGGCATCAGTGTCCGGAAGCCCTCAATGATATCCTGTGCCAGTTCCTGCGAGAACATACGCTCGTCCGGCGCGGCGTCGTGCTGTAAATTGATAGACTTCTTGTTGTACCACGCCGCCAGCAGGGGAGAGGGGGCGGTCTTTTTCCTGGCATATTCCGGGCCTGAAAGCGTGAATTGCGCCTGTTTATTGAACCTTTTGACCAGCTTTTCCAGCACCTCGGGATGCTCGTCGACGGCCTTGCGGTACGCCTCCATCAGCGCCGCCTTCGGCGCCCAAAAGCCCATGCCGTAGCTGTAATAGTCCGGCCCGATCTCGAAGTAAAACGTGGGCCGCCCCGTCCAGTCCTCGCCGCCGGCGCGGATGCAGAACCACAGGTGGTCCTTATAGGGGCCATTCCCGTGCAAACGCCGCATATCACGGTAAATTCGTGACATTTTCAGCATAAACGGCTCCTTGGGGAACCGGGCGTGCATGGCCTCGTACACCTGCTCGCCCAGCGCGCGGGTGGGCGTGAGCAGATAGTCCTCATAGTCCCTCTTGTGCTCCAGGAACCAGCCCCGCTCATTGTTGAACCGAATGCCCCACAGGAAGTCCAGTGTCTCCTGCGAATACCCTTCAAATGCCATAAAAGCGCTCCTTTCCCTCAAGACCCGTCCCACTCACATGAAGCGGCACAGCAAAATGGGCAGCAGCAGCGCCGGGGCCATGTTCATGATGCGCAGCTTCGTCAGCCCCAGCACGTTCAGCCCGATGCCGATGATCAGCAGCGACCCGGTGACAGAGATCTCGGTGATGACCGCGTCGGTCAGCACCCCTGTCAGCAGGGAGGCCAGCAGCGTCATCACACCTTCCACCGCCAGCACCGACAATCCGGAAAAGACGATGCCGATGCCCATGGAGCTGGCAAAGGCCACGGATCCGGCAAAGTCGATGACAGACTTGGCCAGCAGGATGCCGTGGTCGTTCTTCAGACCACTGTCCAGCGCCCCCATCACAGCCATTGCGCCCGCGGCGAACACCAGCGAGCCGGTGACAAAGCCCTCGGTGATGGAGCCGGACTTGCCGAATCTTTTTTGCAGCCAGTCGCCGGCGCGGGTGACGCCGTCCTCGATGTGCAGCAGCTCGCCGATAACGGAGCCGATCACCAGCGACAGGATGGGGATCAGCTGGTTGCTGCTGCCGATGGCGCCGGAGATGCCGATGCCGATGGATACCAGACCCGTGGCGGCCAGCACGGTCTGCTTCATCTTTTCGGGCATGAGCCTGCCGCCCAATGTGCCCAGAACGCCGCCGGCCGCAACAGCGGCGGCGTTGATCAATACACCGGTGAGTATCATGGTACCAGTCCTCCGTCCTCGATAATATCCCGCACCACCGTGCCGCCCATCATCAGGCCGGCCACAGAGGGTACCCACGCCACGCTGGCGGGGACGCTGCGCCGTCCGGGTGACGGTGCTTCCAGCTGCTGTGTCTCGTGGGGCAGCTCCGGGCTGAACACCACCTTCAGGTGGTGGATCCCCCGGGCGCGCAGCTCCTTCCGCATGACCCGGGCCAGCGGGCAGCCGCTGGTCTTGGAGATATCCGTGACCCGCAGCAGCTCAGGCTCCAGCTTGTTGCCGGTGCCCAGGGCCGACAGGATGGGGATGCCCCGCAGGCGGGCCTGCTGGATCAGATCCAGCTTGCAGCTGACGAGGTCGATGCAGTCCAGTATGTAGTCGAACCGCCGGGTGAAGAATTCCTCCCGGTGGGCGGCGTCGTAGGTGGCGCAGATGGGGTACACCACGGCGTCGGGGTTGATATCCCGCACCCGGGCGGCCACCACCTCGGCCTTGTACTGCCCCACGGTGGAGGTCAGGGCGCACAGCTGCCGGTTGATGTTGGACACGGACACCGTGTCCTGGTCCACCAGTGTCAACGTGCCAACGCCGCTGCGTGCCAGGCACTCAGCGGCGTAGCTGCCCACACCGCCCAGACCAAACACCGCCACATGGCTGCGGCGGAGTTTGTCCAAAGCGGGTGCGCCCAATATCATTTCTGTTCTGAGAAAACGCTCGTTCATAGACTCGAAGAAGGGGTGGTCATCAGCCCACGTGCTTCATGCCGGCTTCCTGCACCACATCGGCGCTGTCCAGCAGACCGTCCAGCCAGGCCTCGGTGTCGGTGTTGCGCAGAGCGTTCTCGGCCTGTACCTGCCAGTAGGGCACATCGTCGCCCACAAAGTATATCACATGATAGCCCTTGTACTTAGAGCTCTCGCCGTATACGATGCCGGTGTCGCCGGCCTGACGGCTCGCATCGAAGCACCAGTCGTTGAACTCGGTGACCATCTGGTTTTTGTAGATCTTGGTGTACAGACCGCCGTTGGTGTTGCTGCCGTCATCCGCACTGAGCTCGTTGGCCAGGGCCGCGAAGCTGTCCTCGGTGGCCTCGCCGGCCTTCCACTGGGCCAGCGCGTCCTCGGCTGCGGTCTTGGCCGCATCCTTAGCCGCCTGCAGGTCGGCCTCATAGGTCTCGGCCTCGCTGTCCAGTGCGCTCTCGTCTACCTTGAACAGGATGTGGCGCACGTCCTTGGTGGCGTATTCCTGACGGCCCACGCTGCGGAACACGACCACATAGCAGTTGGAATCGCTGGCCACAACGGCGCTGTCGCCGGCCTTGCGCGCACTGTCAAATACCCAGTTGGCCACGTCGCTGCCGTTGTTGCTGCCGGCATCGGTGCTGGTGTAGCTGGCGGACTCATAATCCTTGGCCACATCTTCCAGCGCCTCGCCGCCCTGCACGCGCGCCAGCACAGCGGCGGCATCGCTCTCGGCCTTGGCCTTGGCGGCGGCGTTCTCCTCATCGGTGGGCTCCACGGTGTTGCCGTCATCGTCCTTGGTGCTGTCGGCGGTACCCTTGAAGTACAGGGACTCATAGCTGGCCACGTCAAAGCTGCTCTTGTTGCCCTGATAGTAGGTCTCCAGGTCGCTGACGGTGTAGGTCAGCTCCTCGGCGTAGTGGCTCTGGTAATGGGTGGCCACGTCCACCAGCTGCACCATCTCCTTGAAGGTATCCACGGTCATGTTCTTGCCGTAGATCAGCTTCAGATACGTCTTCGTGGAGTAGCCGTTCTGCTTGGCGGCGGCGTTGAGCTCCTCCATAGTGGCATCCAGCTCCTCCTGAGTGTGCTCATCGGCGCCCATGCCGTTGGCCTCAGCCTCCTGGGCGGTCAGCACGTACATGGCCAGCTGCTTCACCGCGGTGTCGCGGACATACTGCTCCCATGTGACATCACCCTCGTCCTCGATACCCAGCGCGGTCTTCATGGTGTCGCTCACCACCTGCTGGTCCAGGGATTTGGACGTATCGATGCCGTAAAAGCTGGCATAGCTGCTCTTCAACAGACTGCTCTTCACGTTGGCGTAGAAATACTCCACCTGCCCGGCGGTATATTTCTCACCGTTGATGGTCACGGCGGTGGCGCTGCGCTGCAGCACGCCGGAGTTATACACCAGCAGTACCGCGGCCACGATCACGAACACGCCGGCGATCACGCCGTACAGGATATTGTTCTTGCGTGCCTTGGCCTTCTCCTCCGCCTCGCGGATCTTCTTGGGGTCGGTGACGCCCTGGGCCGCCAGATCCTGCCGGATCTTCTTTTCTCTTGATGCGCTCATTGAAATTCATTCCTCTCGATTTTGGGCGCAATACGCCCTTGTTTGGTAACATACTCGGTCATTATATCGTATACCGCACCTTTTCGCAAGAGGGAAACGCCTGGAATTTGTGAACATTTTACCGCGCTCACTGAGCACAAGACCCCCATTCCGTTTCGGAATGGGGGTCTTGTGCTCAGCGACAGGCAGCGGCCATGTTATAACCTGCACAACTCGCAGGTGGGTCGTCTCCGGCTGACTTTACTGCTTCCAGCATCCGCCCGCATACGGCAGGCGGGAGGCCTGCAAACCATCTGCCGATCCGACGTCCCGTATAACCAATGTCAGGATAAATAGAACCGCTGCCCATCGCTCAATTTTCCGCCCTGCCTTCGTCAAATCGGCTCGACGTACAGAAAGTACGCCATCGCCGCTTTGCCATCGGCAGGACGAAAAATCCTGCCGAAGGAGTGGCGTGTATCTTTTTCGCTGCACCGCCGCGCCTCGTCTTGGCGAAAAATCCAGTCAATTTTCCGGCTCAACCGGCGGCGTCTCGCCATCGGCAGGACGAAAAATCCCGTCGAAAGATCACTCGTCCTCGTCGGCCAATATCTGCTCCATGAACAGGTCGTAGACTTTATCCAGCTCCTCATCGCTGTCCAGGGTGCTCAGCAGCTCCTCGCCGTTTTCCATAACGGACTTCAGGATCACCAGGCCGTACTCCTCGGCGGCTTCCTCGTCGGCATCATCCTCCACCACGGGGAAGAACGCCATGTAGGTCTGGCCGTCCAGCTCCAGCGCGTCCACGTATTCCAGTTCAATGTCGTTGCCGTCCTCGTCGGTCAGGGTGATGAAGTTGGGGCCGAATTCCTCGCTCATGGGAGAGTCCTCCTTTGTCTTTATATCCATAGTATACCCGAAAGCTGGAGAAAACGCAAGTGGAAGCATTCGGCAGTTTCTGCCATCTGTCGGACTGAAAATCGGTGGAATGGGGGAAAATAACGGGAATTGAGCAGCCAAACGGGCGGATTTCTGCAAAAAATCCTCTTTTTTGCATTTGACAAGTATGGTAGAATGTTCCTTATAGTGGATTGGTATGTGAATTTTGACCCCGGAACGAAAAGGATACACAGGAACATCAATAAAGAAAGGAAGGTGCCCTGTCTTGAGTGAGAACAAGCGCAGACGGTCGTCGTCCACCGGCTTTTGGGGACGCATCCGGCAGAGCGCCCGGCACATAGAAAACGAGGCAAAGGAGGGTGCGCGCCGGGTAGAGCACAGTGCCGCCGAGGGTGCGCGGCGCGTGCAGCATGACGCGCAGGAGCGTGTGCGGAACATGACCCCTAAGCAGAAGAACGGCTGGAAGAAGGCCGGACGCATCATCGGCACGCTGCTGCTGGTGTTCGTGCTTACGGCGTCCATCTTCGCCGGTATCTTCATGGCGTACATCAACAGCGCCATGCGCGGCAAGGTGGAGGTCTATCTGGACGAATTCGAGACCCAGGTCTCCACCGAGCTGTACTACCAGGACCCCGACACCCAGGAGTGGGTCATGTACCAAACGCTGTACATGGACGAGAACCGCATCTGGGTGGACCTGGAGAACATTCCCAAGTACCTTCAGGATGCAGCGGTGGCCATTGAGGACAAGCGGTTTGAAAAGCACCACGGCGTGGACTGGAAGGGTACCACCCGCGCCATTCTGTACACCCTGTTCGGCAAGAACGTGCAGGGCGGCTCCACCATCACCCAGCAGTTGGTGAAGAACGTCACCGGCGACAATCAGGTGACGGTCAAGCGCAAGATCACGGAGATCTACCGCGCGCTGGAGCTGGAAAAGCGCTACGAGAAGGACGAGATCCTTGAAGCCTACCTGAACGAGGTCTACTTCGGGCAGCGCTGCTCCGGCGTGATGACGGCGGCGCGGGTGTATTTTGGCAAGGATGTGTCCGAGCTGTCGCTGGCCGAGTGTGCCAGCATGATGGGCATCACCAACAACCCCTCCATGTATGACCCCTTCATCAGCTCCTGGACCCGCGAGAACAACCGGGAGCGCCAGCTGACCATCCTCAGCGAGATGCTCTCTCAGGGCAAGATCGACCAGGAAGAGTATGACGCCGCCGTGGCCGAGGATATCCAGTTCGCCAACGGCTTTACCATCTCCGGCAAGTATGTGGGCAGCGACGGTACCGGCACCGAGCCGGACACGGAGGATACCACCGATACCAGCGACGATACCGCCTCCCCGGCGGATGACAGCACCCCCACCATCAAGGGCAGCAACTCCTGGTTCACCGATGCCATGATCACCGATGTGGCCGAGGCACTGGTGGAGAAGCTGGGCATCACCGAAAAGGTCAACAGCGAGGGCAAGAAGGTCTCCGCCTACGACCAGGCCATCAACATGGTCTACAGCAGGGGCTACAAGATCTACACCACCCAGAATCCCAAGTATCAGAAGATCGCGGAGGATGTGTGCTATAATCTGGAGAATATCCCCTATACCAGCAGCTATACCAACGCCGCCGGTGAGCAGGTGGAGGATCAGCTGCAGATCGCCCTGACCATCGTGGATCCCACCAACGGCTATGTGGTGGCTATGATCGGCGGTGCCGGTGAAAAGGTGGTGGACCGCGGCTGGAACTGGGCTGTGAACGCCCGGCAGTGCGGTTCTGCCATCAAGCCTGTGTCCACCTACGCCCCGGCGCTGGATGACGGCACCATCAACGGCGCGTCGGTCATCGACGACTATCCCATGCTGCTCAACGGCGAGGTCTGGCCCCGCAACGCCAACTGGCGCTATCAGGGCCTGACGGCGCTGCACACCGCCATCGCCCAGTCCCTGAATACCTGTGCCGTGCGGACGAACCTGGCCTACGGCGTCAGCAATTCCTACGACTTCCTGGTGGACAAGCTGGGCTTTGAGAACCTGACCTATACCGACTCTCAGCAGGTGGGCAACATGGCCCTGGGCGGCTTTGAAAAGGGCGTCACCACCGAGGAGATGTCCGCGGCCTACGCCGCCTTCGTCAACGAGGGCGTGTACACCAAGCCCCGTACCTTCATCCGTGTGGAGGACGCCAACGGCAACGTGGTGCTGGAGAACGAGGCCCAGTCCACCGTGGCCATGAAGAACACCACGGCGGCTATCATCAACCATCTGCTGCAGGAGGCCGCCCTGAACGGTACCGGCTACGAGGCACAGTTCAGCGGTATGCACATCGCCGGTAAGACCGGTTCTACCAACAGCAACAAGGACCGTTACTTCGTGGGCTACACGCCCTATTACAGCTGCGCCGTCTGGGCCGGCTATGAGCACAACCAGCGCATCGTGGCCAGCGGCAACCCCTGCTCCGCTGTGTTCCGCAAGGTCATGAGCGCCATCCACGCGGACCTGCCCGACAAGGACTTCTTCTCCTGCTCCGGCCTGACCAGCGTGGCCGTCTGCGCCGACAGCGGAATGCTGGCATCGGAGAACTGTGCCTTGGACGTTCGCGGCAGCCGCGTCTACACGGCCCTGGTGGCGGCGGATAACGCCCCCACCGCCGTCTGCACCATGCACACCGCCCCCACCTACACCGTCAACATGGCGGACAGCGACGGCAACGTGACCACCGTTACCGGCTCCGTGCTGAACTACCAGCGCGAGCTGATCGAGGGCCACGACGAGATCGTGGTGGAGGACGCCTTTATGATGCTGGGCGGCTGGAATGGCTTTTTTGGCGACGAGGCGGACGACGACTTCAATATGCCGGACGGCGACCACGATGATACCACAGATCCGGATAATATGCCCGATACCATTCCCGATTATAGTGATTTCATCACTTAGAGGCAGAACTGCAATAAAACGCCCCGGCCATCGGCCGGGGCGTTTTATTGCACGCAAGGAATCGCCGCACCAAAAGAAAAGAGACATCCGAAAGGATGTCTCTTTTCTTTTGGTGCGCGAGGCGGGACTTGAATTGTCGTGGGGCGGTCTTGCGTCGTGTTGACCGATGCCGGGAGGTGTTGGAAATACAGGGCTTGCAGGAAATCATGCTGTTAGATGCTGCCGGGCTGTATTATTGTATTCTGATGTTATAAGGCTAAAAATAAGGCTAAATTTTATGGCCGCGCGGAATGTACCTGTGCCTTTAGCTCAGAAAACGCGGTGGACGGATGACTCACCCTTACCGAAAAGCCGTGGATGCTTTTGCGTTATACCCATTCATACCGAGGAAGGACCTCCAATCCCTTGTGCTACAAGGAATTGGAGGTCCTTCTTGTGATAGTGCGTTTTAGTATATGCCGGGATATTTTGCACAGATGTCGGAAAGCCGAGCAAAACACTTGCTGACAGAGACGGTTTTCTTCAAATTGAATGATTTTTCAACGTATGCTAAAATATCTGTAACCTTTCTGCGTTTTTTGCGAGTAGATAGATGATGGATATTTCCCTTAAAGGAAAGGAGCAAGGTATGAACGATGATAAAATAGTCGATCTTTATTGGATAAGGTCGGAAGACGCCATTACCGAGACATCAATCAAATATGGGAAATATTGTTACGGCATTGCCTACAACATTCTCGCGGATGCAGAGGATGCAGAGGAGAGTGTCAACGATACATACTTTGACGCATGGAATACTATGCCTCCGCACCGCCCGTCCGCGTTATCTGCGTTTTTGGGAAAACTGACCCGCCGCATCTCTATCGACCGGTGGAGAAAGCGTAGCGCAGCAAAGCGAGGCGGTGAGCTCGCCGCTGCTTTGGATGAGCTAAACGATTGCGTTCCCTCCCATGAAAACGTTGAACAGGATGTCCTTGCCGCTGATCTGGAAAAGAGGATCAACACATTTGTCAACGATCTACCCACCGCAGAGCGGCGTGTGTTTCTCTGCCGGTACTGGTATCTGGATTCTATTTCCGCGATATGCGAGCAGTTTGGCTATTCTCAAAGTAAAGTAAAGGTCATGCTTCATCGGACTCGTAAGGCGCTGCATAATTGTCTGGTAAGTGAGGAGTATGTGTTATGAACAGCAATCAACTGATAGATGCCATCGGCGCGGTGAATGATGCCGCTGTATTGGACGCAAAAGCTTTTCACTATAGGGGAGATGCTGCTGCTGCGAGACCGCGATTCAGAAAAATGACAGTTGGTGTTGCTGCTGTGCTGGCCGTCCTTCTGTGCATTGTCGCCGTCGCCTTTGCCGTGGATCAGGAGTTCCGTGCAGCAGTCCTGTCCTTCTTTCATATCTCCGCAGAGGATCATGTGGAACGCGTTCCGGCAGAGGATCAACCCCTCACAGGCGATGACGCGGCTGGGAAAAATATCACCGTCACAAGAGTGCGTGTTCCCAACAACGGTCACGCCGCAAATGGGTTATTTGCGATCTGCTCCGATGAGATCGAGTACAAACAAGGGAGTCACTACGATTTGTATAAGCAGGAGGGCGGTGAGCTGGTCAAACTCGAGCTGCAAAGCACCCGCAGAGACTTTTCGTACAACGGAACGGCTTACGGTGTATATCTGGAGTGGGCGGAGGACAAAGAGGGGCGCTGTGCTCTCGGCTATGTGGAGCTTCCCGACAGCGTGACGGGTCAATATGCGGTGCTGCAATTTGTACCCGGCACGGGCGAAAAGCTACTCCTGCTTCTGGATGGTAAATATCCCGTTATCATCGACCTGTATGAGGATGGCGTGCAGGAGCTGATTCCCGCCGCAGTAATGGATGAACTGCCGTTCCTCAAAGCTGTTCATATAACGCGTGATGGTAAATACCTCCTTTTGAATGCAGGAAGGTATTACTGTGCAGCGATCGGTACGGAACCGCTCACCTGCCTTGATGAACTGTGCGGTGCGGCACTGACTGGGTGCAGCTACATCGGTGAAGGCATCTTTTCCTGCCATTCGCTGACCGGCGGCGCGGTGGATGAGGCAGACCTTGCGGCGTATGTACGTGGAGAGACACCTGCATCGCCGATAGACTTCGGCATGATTACAACGTGGAACGTTGACGTCCAGCGGCAGGCGGCCGGCGTCGTTGGCAGCACGGCGGCCACGGCGTTCACAAACCCTGATGCCCTCTGGCATGGCACCGAACGAACGGAGCCATTTTCACCCGGACTGGTATATGTGCCGCACGATGAAGGTGCATATATGCTGGAGGTGGACGGAGAACGCCATATCTATGTCGTTGATCTGCGAAGCGGAGAGCGGAATATGATAGAGGGAGCTTTGTGGCCCAATGTAGATTGGCCATATGCGGAACTTGTGGGCAGCCCGGAGGGCGATAAGCTTGCACTTATCCAGCGGGACGCTACCAATGGCAGCCTGTGCCACCTGTCCGTCATAGATTTCAAAAAGATGCGGCTCTTCGCAATAGAACGCGATACGAAAGAAGTCGGAAATGAGCATTATGCGGACTGGTTTGATAACGACACCATCATGGTGGACAACAATGTAACCGATGAGACGGGGCACAACACCGGCGACAGCTGGTATTATCTGTACAGGATCTATTAGTAGATAGAAGGGAGGGTGTAGAGAAGTTCCCTAATAGATCAACCAAGTTCTTCGCAGTGGAGACACAGTGAAAGGTACTACTTCTGACGTTTAAAAGTGATAGAGCGATCGCTCTTAGAGAGAAAGGAAATTTGCATAAAGATACGAAAACTGAGATCAATTATTTGCTTGTGTCTTGTATTTGCGTTGCTTTCGCCGACCTTTACGTTTGCGATCAGCGATGGTGCAAGTGATGTGGCAGAAAAAACGATTTTTGAAAACGCTGCGGACATGCGTGGTAATGGCAGTAGATCAACAACATATACTGCCCGTATAATGCAGGGAAATACAAACGAAGAGAATGATTGCAGAGCCGCGGAGAATGGTTTGCTCGACTCGGGTAGCTATACTACGACCAGCATAGTGGAGACGGGCTGGACGTACAACGACAGAAACTCGTCTTCTATGGATCAAATCAGGGCAAACGCAACAAATTTCTTGTATTCGAAACTCTATGACTTTGCATATTATTCTGGACATGGCGGAAGGACTGGCGGAATTGCAACTTTAAACACCGTCCCCAGTGATCCCAGCTCTGCAAGCGGGACGTATTCTCAGTTCAATGTCGCGGAAACCCTAGGAGTCAATAGTAGCACATGGCGTGCAGATTCTGAATGGACTTCAACAGATAAACTGAGGGTACTGATGTTAGCTGCATGTTTTCAGTTGGACAGCAGTATCATGCATTATTATGCACGGGCGATGAGGGCATCTTCCGTCAGAGCTATTGCGGGGTACCATGAACGTGGCCCGGGTCACTCAACAGATGTTACCATAGCAGAGAATTTCTTTACATATGCTAATGCCGGAAACAGCGTGAAGTATTCTTGGCAGTATGGAAATACATTTGCAAATACTATCTATCCTTGGGCGGTTCTTGTCTATACACATAACAGCAATGAGTACTACCGTATTCCGGGATTCCCAGGAAACACATACTCGACGCCATCGAGTAATGCGGCTGTGTATAGATTTAGAAGTGGACTGACAGGGTCGGAAGTTGTGAGCTATTCTAAAGCGGCAAAAAACGATGCTGTACCACTGTATATTACAGTATCCGAACCCGTAACACGCGCTGGAATTGGCGTAGCGTTCGAAAACAGAGAGTCAATTTCTGCCACGGCAGACCTAGTGGTGGATACTGCGACCGCAGATGCTCTTGTCAAGCAAGCATTGGGCTCCGATCGATTTAGCGATTTGGTCTGTGTTCAGACACCTGTATACAGAGACGCGGTAGACATTGAGACAGGTGGTGCGGTTGATGGAAGTGAAACCGTCGTAGAGCGTGTCTATCATTACTTTAACACATACAATGGGATACGAATTTCAGATGCATCTATCGTAGTAGGCGTTGACGCAAACGGTATTTATGCGGTTGAGAACTATTGGAAGGAAGCCACCGGAGGAAATACTGCAGAATATGCTCGCGTTATCAGTAGAAGAGAGTTGATTTCGGAGACAGCGGCTCTGGCGTCTCTGTCAAGTGCAGAGCATAACGATTTCAATTTGCTTCGCTCAAGCTTGGTATATGCTCCGATTGAGGAAAATTCGTCGACCTATAAGCTGGCGTATGAATTAATTTCTACCGATGGTAGAATCGCCTATGTTGATGCTGCGAATGGGGCGGTAGTCAATTATGACTATTGATTTGGGTGTTATGAACCGGGAGATT
>OLOA01003068.1_pt1 | contig 14141 bp, 11 predicted proteins | sample 1672201 | NCBI WGS metagenome assembly OLOA01 (sample SAMEA3136658, study PRJEB25190) | human gut metagenome
GATGCTGTCCATAGGGACGCTGGGACAGGCGTATACGGTTACGGTGTTCATGGTGTCGTGCTCCTTTCAGCAGGGAATGCTCACGCTTTGAATCTTCCTATAGGCATCCAGACGCAGCTCCTTCTTGTCGCCGTCGTAGGTTGCCTCGTAGTACATACAGTCAGGGACGGTGGTGGACAGCCAAGCCTTGTTGTTCTGAAGGGTGCTGCCGCACCAGAGTACGCACACGTCTTTCACGCCGATCTTCTGGAGATGTGCCAGCTCAGCGTTTGCATTATAGAGGCTGGCGACGGCAGCAATGGCGGATGCCACAAAATCATAGTAGTCCATAGTGATGATTCCTTTCCTCGAGATAAAGCCCCTGCCCGCATGAGCGCTGGCAAGGACGATTTCATACGCTGCGGATGACCTGAGCCTTGGAGTATGTGTCGTGGCCCTTGGTCATCATGTTCAGGAACTCGTCTTTGGTAAAGCCGGACAGGCGGAAGATTTCTTCGGGCTTCATGCCCAGCTGCTTGCCGATTTCCTCCACGGTCTTGCCCTCGTCAATGAGTTTCTTGACAATGGCTTTCATCGGCTCCAACAGGTGGGTGCCACGGGCACGGTTGTGGGTTATGGTGCCGTACACGTCGGCGCTCTCGTCGCCGTGGTGGTCTACGACTACGACCGGCACTTTGCCGCCCAGCAGGGACAGCAGCGGCTCCCGGCCCGATACAGTCCAGCGATGGAAGCCGTCAATGATGGTGCCGTCAGGGCGTACCACGATGGGCAGTGTCCAGCCGTTGGTCAGGATAGACTGGATAAGCAGCTTCAGGTTTTCCTCGCTGACCTTGTTGGGGTTGTAGTCGTTGGCGTGAATAGTGTTGCGGTCTACCCACTGGAGGGATGCCAGCGGGGCGAATACATCAATGCCGTTGCTGCATCCCAGTGGGGTGAGGTTTCCAAGGCATTAAAGAATTCTTCAGATACGCTTCAGGCTATCTGGCAGAAATATCCTGAGAAAGTCGCTGAAGGGATTGAACAGGCGCACTTTGAAACGGCACATATTCAGTCAAACGATGAAAATGCATTGAGTTATACCATTTCACTTGCTTTATATGCAGCAAGAAATTTTTACACTGTATATCGTGAACTGCCCACAGGAAAAGGGTTGGCTGACATGGTTTTCCTGCCTCGCAGACAGTTTCCGGATAAACCGGCATTGGTGGTTGAACTGAAATGGAATCACAGTGCCGAGGGTGCCCTTGCTCAGATTAAAGAAAAACAATACTGTAAGAGCCTCGAAGATTATAGGGGAAATATTCTGCTGGTGGGTGTCAACTATGATAAAGTGACGCGAGAACATACCTGTGTGATAGAGGAAGCGGAGAAATAAATAATAAATTCTATGTAAGAGGATGTCTTAGGGCATCCTTTTTTTGTCTATAGTTATACTAAATTTTCTTTCAGAATTCTTTCACTCCATATAACTTTCTTACAATACCCCGACTTTTCCTGTTTTCGGATTTTTTTGTGCTATGATAGGGGCACCAAAGAGAACAGGGGGCGATAGCTTGAAAAATATATTGGAATATCTTGAACATTCAGTCGGTCGGCGGCCTGAGAAAACAGCCTGTGCCGATACAGATACATCGATGACCTGGCGTCAGCTTCGAGAGGCATCAGCGCGGATCGGCAGTTTACTGCTGAAGCACCGGTTGACACACCGTCCGGTGGCTGTTTATATGGAAAAAACACCGGCCTGTCTGGCGGCAATGCTGGGAACGGTTTACGGCGGTGATTTCTATACAGTGATTGACACCAAAATGCCCTGGGACAGAATCCGCAAGATTTTCAGTGTGCTGAAACCGGCGGCGATTATTACCGACAGGGACCATGAAGAGACAGTCAGGGAAGCCCTTGCCTCCGAAAGAAAAGACAGTCCGAAGATCCTTCTTTATGAGAAGGCCATGTATGTGCCTGAGGATCGGGAAGGGCTGGCAAAGATTCGGAGAAAAGCAGTGGATACGGATCTGGTGTATACCCTTTTTACATCCGGTTCCACAGGCATGCCGAAGGGTGTTGCCGTTTCCCATCGAAATGTGATGGCTTATGCGGAATGGGTGAAAACGACATTTGATATCAATGAAGCGACGGTTTTCGGCAGCCAGACACCTTTTTATTTCAGTATGTCGGTGCTGGATATTTATACAACTCTGGCAGCAGGCGCAGAACTTCAGATTCTGCCGAAGCAATTATTTGCTTTTCCGGTGCGTCTGTTGGAGTATATGAACAGTCGAAAAGTGAATACCATTTACTGGGTGCCGACGGCTTTGTCCATAGTGGCTAATTGGAAAGTGCTGGATTATGTGTCCCTTCCGTATATGGAGAAGGTTCTTTTCGCCGGTGAGGTGATGCCGGTGAAACAGCTGAATTACTGGCGGAGAAAAATGCCGGAGCTGCTGTATGCCAATCTGTATGGGCCGACAGAAGTAACAGATATCTGTGCCTATTACATTGTGGACCGGGATTTTGCAGATAGTGAAACATTGCCTATTGGGCGTGCCTGCGACAACTGTGACCTGATCATCCTTCGTGAGGATGGTACGGAAGCGGCACCGGGAGAAATCGGCGAACTGTGCGTCAGAGGCTCTTTTGTAGCCGACGGATATTATGGAGATCCGGACAAAACGGATGCTGCTTTTATCCAGAACCCGCTGAACCCATGGTATCCGGAGAAGATATATAAAACCGGTGATCTGGTCCGTTATAATGACCGCGGCGAGCTGCTGTATCTGGGACGCAGAGATTTTCAGATTAAGCATATGGGATACCGTATCGAGTTAGGTGAAGTTGAAGCCGCCGCCGGTGCGGCCTCCGATGTCAAGAGCTGTGTCAGTATTTACGATGAAGTGCATGACAGAATCGTCCTGTTCTATGAGGGCGGTCCAAAAAATGAAAATCAGATGCGGGTTCTTTTGGAAGGGAAATTGCCGCCGTATATGCGGCCGGGAGAATGCATCAGAGTGAAGAGGATGCCGGAAAATGCCAACGGCAAAATCGACAGGAAATACTTGAAGAGCTACTATACAGATTTAATGGATGGGCAGGCCATCGGTTAGTTTATCAGGTTTGCAAAATCGGGGCTTTGAAAGTGCGTGTCTGACGGACGTTTCAAAGCAGGCACGTTTGCACTGCCTGGCACTAGCAGCAGTACATAAGGCACTAAAAGACAGTGCCTAAGTACTGGCTGTGCCGGGAGCACCTGCTTATGAAGCGTCCGTCAGACATGCACTTATCAGAAGTTTATTGGGTTTTGCAAACAAGATAGCTATTGCAGGAATCCGATGGCTTGCCCATCGGAGGTTGAGGGGATAAGAAGTAGTGTTATCAAGTATTAGTTGTGGTAGATAATAGAGTGAAAATGGAAGGAGATGCTATTGACATGAAAGAACTGTTAGATATTTTAAATAAAGTGAAACCGGGTATTGATTATGTGAATGAGAAGCATCTGGTGTCGGATGAACTGATTGATTCTCTGGATGTGATGACGATTGTGACGGAGATCTGTGACGAGTTTGATGTGGAGATTCTGCCGACGGATGTGGTGCCGGAGAATTTTGAGTCTGTGGAGGCGATGTGGCAGCTGATCATGCGGCTTCAGGAGGATTAGTCCGGGATGAGTTATACCTCTTATTTTTATCTGCTGTTTTTTCTGGGGGTGCTGGTGGCTTTATATTACCTGATGCCCTTGAAAAAACGGTGGTTGGTGCTGCTGGGCGGCAGTTATTTCTTCTACTGGATGGCCTCCGGAAAAATGATTGTTTTTCTGCTGATCACAACCGTTTCGGTTTATCTGGGAGCTCTGGCTATGGAGCGGGAGCAGCAGGCCTTTGACAGTGTGCGCAAAAGTCTGGAAAAAGAAGAGAGAAAAACCAGAAAGGCAGTTATGATGCGCCGAAAGCGCCATATTGTGTTTGCCATGGTGCTGATCAATGTGGGGCTTCTGGCCTTTTTGAAATATTATCACTTTTTCAGTGCCAATATCAATGCGCTGGGAAGCCATCTGGAGCCTGGTTTTCAGCTGCCGGCGCTGAAACTGTTGATGCCTCTGGGCATTTCTTTTTATACGCTGTCAGCGGTGGGCTATGTGATCGATGTTTACCGGGGGCAGACAGCGGCGGATCATCACTTCGGCAGACTGGCACTTTTCCTCAGCCTTTTCACCAATATTACGGAAGGCCCTATCAGCCGTTACGACCAGCTTGCAGGGCAGGCCTTTGAAGGACACAGGGCTGATTACCGGCAGTTTACCTTTGGCGCGCAGCTGATCCTCTGGGGACTTTTCCAGAAAATGGTGCTGGCTGACCGGGCGGCGCTGCTTGTCAGTACCGTTTTTGGCAGTCCGTCGGATTACAGCGGCGGTATTGTGATCCTGGCGATGTTCGTCTATACATTGCAGATTTATGCGGATTTTGCCGGATGCATGGACATCGTGCGGGGCAGCGGGGCACTGTTTGGCATTGAGATTGCCCGGAACTTCAATCAGCCTTTTTTCTCGAAGTCTATCGGTGAATTCTGGCGAAGATGGCATATGACGCTGGGGGCCTGGTTCAAAGATTATATTTTCTATCCGGTGACATTGTCGAAAACAAATATGAAGCTGGGAAGATGGGCCAAGAAACATCTGAGTGTCCATCTGGGGCAGGCAATGCCAACGGCGTTTGCGCTGTTTTTCGTCTGGCTGGCCAATGGACTCTGGCATGGAGCTGCATGGAAATATGTGGCTTACGGCATGTACTACTATGTATTGACATTATTCGGCCTTTTTGGCAAACCGGTGATACATTGTTTTTATGAAAAAACCGGGATTCGGAAGGAGAGCCGGCCATGGCAACTGCTGCTGATCATCAGAACTTTTATACTGGTGAATGTCGGCATGCTGTTGTTTCGGGCAAATAGTCTGCGTATTTTTGCGGAGATGTTTGAATCCATGTTTAGAAAAACAACAGGAAACTGGCTTGAGCTGGGGTTAGACAGACATGATCTGGCTGTGCTGGCGCTGGGCGCTTTACTGATGCTGATGGTGGGTATTGTCAGAGAAAGAGGTATTTGTATACGTGAGCGAATTGCATCGTGGCCGATGGTGCTCAGGTGGACCGTTTATGCAGGGGTATTTTGTGCCATTGTACTGCTTGGAGCCTATGGCAGCGGATATGGCGTGGTGGATCCATTGTATGCTAACTTCTAAATCCAAATGCATAATGGGCAGGAGTTTCAGACAGCGGCGGAAGCAGAAGTGGGCAATATGTCTAATACGCAGAAATAACTTCGTGAATGAGGAGTCAGTGAAATGCATATATCTAATAGAAAACAGTTTGCCGGACGGGCATTGAAAATGATTGCTTTTGTGCTGTTGACGGTTTTGCTGTTGGTGGGAATGTCGAAGACGTTGGTGCCAAGGTCGAATTCCGGCAGCGGCGGCATGCACAATTACAGAGCCAGAGGGTTTTATGGGGAAGAAAAGGATTCTCTGGATGTGGTGGCTATCGGCAACAGTGATCTGGCCAGTGGATTTTCACCTATGGAATTGTGGAAAACGCATGGCATTTCAGGCTTTGCCTGTGGAGAACCCAATCAGACCATCGATCAGTCCGTGAGATTGCTTCAGGAAGTGCTGACATGCCAGAGGCCAAAAGTTGTTATCCTGGAGACGGACGCCCTTTTCCAGGAAAACATGGACGGTCATCTGACCTCATTGGTCAAGACCGCGGCCAATTATCTTTTTCCGGTATTGGAATATCATGATCGCTGGAAAAGTGTGACGATCTCAGAGCTGATGGGCAAACCGCAGAAACCATGGCATGATGCGGCCAAGGGGTACCGCTATTCGGATGACCGGGTGGCTTACAAAGGGTTCGATTATATGGCGAAGACGGATGATCGGGAAGAAATAGATGCCATAGCGCTGCAGAGCCTCAATCAGTTTGTTGAAATCTGCCGGAATGCGGACATTCAGGTGCTATTTGTGGAGATGCCGTCAGCCAACTCATGGAATATGGCCAGACATCAGGCAGTGGCGGATTACGCATCTGATCGCAATATTCCTTTTATTGATTTTAATATGAAGGATATGATGACAAAGACAGGCTTTGACTGGCTGACGGACAGCCGTGACGGCGGCAATCATCTGAATTACAGCGGTGCAAAGAAGATCAGTACATGGCTGGGAAATTATCTGGGATCGCAGTACCAGCTGGAAGACCATAGAAAAGACAGCCGTTATCAGCGATGGCAGCAGGACAGTGCGGATTATAACCGCATTGTCTCCGGTGCGGACAAGCAGGCTGCCGATGAAAATTGAACATAAAAATTAAATGGATATACAGAAGAAAATGACCGTTTGTGACCGTTCACAGAATGGTCATTTTTTCGTCACAAAATCCCCACCAAAGCATCACAAATATTGGTTATGCTATACCTTGAGAGAAAATAGCATGCTATAAAGCATGAAACAGACAATTACGAAACCCATTAGATATGGAAAATGCTGAAATTCTTGGGTTTCGTAATTGTCTGTTCAAATAGTGAGAAGGAGGAGAGAGGCTTTGATAGAAGTCAAAAATCTTGTGAAGAAATACGGCGATCATATTGCTGTAGATCATCTGAGTTTTACAGTGGAAGAAGGCCATATTTACGGTTTTCTGGGACCGAACGGTGCCGGCAAATCCACAACGATGAATATGATTACCGGTTATATCGGACCGACAGAAGGCAGCATTATGATCAACGGGCATGATATGCTGGAGAATCCGGAGGAGGCCAAGAAATGTATTGGTTATCTGCCGGAGATCCCGCCTTTGTATACAGATATGACACCCCTTGAATATCTGCGTTTTGCGGCCGAATTAAAAGGAATTGCCAGGAATAAAAAGGAAGAAGAGGTTCAGAAAGTGATCGCAGATGCCAAATTGGAGGCGGTGTCAGACCGTCTGATCCGGAATCTGTCCAAAGGTTACAAACAGCGTGTAGGTCTGGCCCAGGCACTGCTTGGATATCCGGAGGTGATTATTCTGGATGAGCCGACAGTCGGCCTGGATCCGGCGCAGATCATTGAGATGCGCGGATTGATCCGAAGCCTTGGCAAGAAACATACCGTCATTCTGAGTTCCCATATTTTGTCTGAAATCAGTGCAGTCTGTGATGATGTGCTGATTTTGTCCCACGGCAAACTGGTGGCCAGTGACACAACGGATAATCTTGGCAAGCTCATGGAAGATAAGGTAACACTGCATCTGACAGTCAAAGGGGATGAGGCGGCTATCAAAGGCGTACTGGATGCTGTTGATGGTGTTGAAAATATTGAATATACGGATTCTGAGGAAAAAGGTTGTGTCGATGTGATGATCCAGAGCGATCCGAAGACAGAAGTCCGTGAGATGATCTTCTACAGACTGGCAGCTGTCCAGTGCCCGATTTATGCCATGAATCAGATGAAGAAGTCATTGGAGGATGTCTTTATTGAATTGACAGCCGATGGTACTGAAACATCTGCAAAGGCACAAAACAATGAAGATCCTCATGAAGAAGATTCTCATGAAGATGAGTTACATGAGGAAGATCATGAAGAACATGAAGAGCACCCGGGAGAAACTGACGAGACAGATGAAGAAGACGGAAAGGAGGCAGCAGAACATGACAGCGATTTATAAAAAGGAATTACGTTCGTATTTTACATCCATGACGGGCTATATCTGCATGGCCTTTATGCTGGTTGTAATCGGTATCTATTTTGCGGTGATTAATCTGTCTTCAGGCTATCCGTATTTCGGCTACACATTGTCCTGCGTCATTGTCTTATTCCTTTTGATGACACCGGTCCTGACAATGCGTATCCTTGCGGAAGAGAAAAACCGGAAGACGGATCAGCTGCTTTTGACGGCGCCTGTTTCACTCTGGAAAATTGTCATTGGTAAATATCTGGCGATGGTGACAGTATTCGGCCTGGCCCTGTTGATCACCTGCTTTTATCCGTTGATTCTCAGCCGGTTCGGTACCGTTTCCCTGCCGATGGCTTATACAGCCATTTTGGGTTATTTCCTGTATGGTGCAGCCTGCATTGCCATTGGCCTGTTTATCTCATCAGTAACGGAGAGTCAGGTTATTGCAGCACTGCTGACATTCTTTGTGCTGCTTGTATTTTATATTACAGGTGTGATCACCAACGCATTGCCGTCAACGGCGGTGGCATCTTTTGTTATTTGGATTTTCGTTATTCTTTTTGCAGCATGGTTGGTGTATAACCTGACATCCAATATAAAGATCGCAGTTGCGGCGGCTATCATTGCGGAAGCTGTCAATGTTATCATTTTCTTTGCAAAATCAGAATGGATGGCCGGTTCTGTGGCAAAAGTGCTGGGTGCCTTTAATATGACATCCTTCTTTTCTAACTTCGGTTCCGGTGTCTTTGATATAACGGGTATTGTCTATTACCTGTCTATTATCGGATTCTGCATCTTTTTGACGATACAGTCCATTCAGCGCAAACGCTGGGGCGGCGATGCCTTGATGACAGCCGTTGTGCTGGCCATCGTTGTGGTGATCAATCTGGTAGTGGGTCAGATTCCGGTGAAATATACACAGTTTGACCTGACGGATAATCAGCTTTATACGATTACTGATCAGACGAAGACGTTTGTCAAGGGATTGGATTCGGATGTGGATGTTTATCTGGTTGCCCAGAGCGGACAGGAGGATGAACAGATCCAGAAAGTGCTGGAACGTTATGAGTCTCTGTCCAGTCATATCAAAGTGCATACAAAGGATCCGGTGGTCAATCCGTCCTTTACAAAGCAGTATACAGACAGTTCCCTGTCAGACAACAGTCTGATCGTTGTGTGTGGAGAAAAATATAAAGTCATCAACTACAGTGATATTTATCAGTCGGAGTTTAATTATTCCACATACAGCAGTCAGACAACCGGATTCGACGCAGAAGGTCAGCTGACCAGTGCCATTGATTATGTGACATCAGATACTCTGCCGAAACTGTATACACTGAAAGGTCATGATGAAGCATCCCTTTCTGATACACTGACCAGCCAGATTGAAAAGGAAAATATTGATATAGAAGAGCTGAATCTTGTAACAAGTGAATCTGTACCGGATGATGCAGACTGTCTGATGGTCAACGGACCGCAGAAGGATATTACAGCGGACGAAAAGGATCGAATCCTGTCTTATATGGAAAATGGCGGCCATGTGCTGATATTCACGGATTATACAGAAACGGATATGCCGAATCTGGCAGAACTTTTGAATAATTATGGTCTCTCCACAAGTGCGGGATTGATTTTTGAAGGCAACAGCCAGTATTATTATCCGGGGTATCCATCCTATCTGATCCCGAGAATCCAGAGTGCCGATGCAGTGGGCAGCATGACATCCAAGGATCTGGTGCTGATGCCGTATGCACAGAATATCAATATTTCTGATGATGTGCGAAGCACTGTGACAACAGAAGCTCTTTTGCAGACAAGCAGCAAGTCGTATATTAAAACGGATCTGAAGAATCTGACAACAACGGAAAAAGCTTCAGGTGATGAAGAGGGATCGTTTACAGTGGGTGCTGCAGTCACTGAAAATTATAATGATGTGGAGACAAAACTGGTTTATTTCTCATCCTCAGCAATCCTGGATGAAAATATGAATCAGGCTGTGTCCGGCGGTAATTATGAACTCATCAGCAACGTGATGAGCTGGATGATCGATAAAGAAGAAAGTATTTCCATACCGACCAAGAGCCTTTCCACAACCTATCTGACAGTGACAGCTGCAGATGCGGGATTCTGGGGTGCTGTTGTCATCCTGATTCCGGCGGCCCTTGTGATTGGCGGCGGTGTCGTATGGTTTAGAAGGAGGCGTAAATAGCATATGAAGAACAGGAAAAAAGCGCTTATAATTGCTATCATCTGCCTGGCGGCGGCAGCTGTTCTTTATTTACTCGTTGTGGAGCTGAGTCAGAGGTCGGAGGATGCGGACAGCTCTGATGATTCTCTGGTGATCAGCAGTGTGGACAGTGGTCAGATTACAGCCATTTCTTATGAAAAAGACGGCAAAAGTCTCTCCTTTAGGAAGGAGGACGGCACCTGGTATAATGCGGAGGACAAGAGTTTTCCGGTTGACCAGGACAGCCTGACGACCATGACCAATGCCCTGGGTGCGGTTTCAGCTACCCGAAAACTGGATTCACCGGAAGATTTGTCGGAATATGGTCTGGATTCGCCGGTATTGACTGTGCGATATACGGCCAGTGACGACAAAGAGGCAGAATTTACCGTGGGTGATACCAATGATGCGGTCGGTGGGTCCTATCTGAAAATCAGCGGAGATGACGCAGTTTACCTGGTGGCGTCCGATTTTGCCGATACGTTCAGTTCGGATATTTATCAACTGGCGGATATGGAGAGCTTCCCAACCATCACATCGGACAGCATTACGGATATCAATGTCAAATCCGGCAGCCATACACTGGAAATTAAGAATGACAGCGATGGCGGCAGGATAGTTCTTGAAAACGGTGAGGAAAAAGAGAATTGTGCATCATCATCTGTAACACAGTTTATCAATACTGTGACAGGCATCACATTTAAGAGCCATGTAGAGTATAATTGCAAAGATTTGTCGAAATATGGCCTGGACAAACCGACAGCGGACATTTCTGTGGATTATACCACAGCAGAGACAGTGACAGAAACATCAGCAGAAAGTGTACAGGAAACTGCAGATACAGAAGAAACAGAGTCCGAAACGGAAACTGTTGAGGTGGCCAAACAGCTGATACTGCATATCGGCAGTCAGAATGAAGACGGCGATTACTATGCAGCCTTAGATGGTTCAAAAGAAGTCCATGTTGTCAGCGGTGATACGATCAAAGAACTGGTTGAAAAGAAAGCAGCGGATTTTACGGATAATACGATTTTGTCCGGTTCTCTGAGTAATGCAAAGGGTATCGATGTTACCATCGGCAGTGACAGCTGGCATCTGGTAAAGCAAGAAGTTGCCAAAGCGGATGATCTGTCGGACAGTGCAGAAACTGAGGCAGAGACAGAAGAAAAATGGTATGCCGGAGATACAGAAATTGCTTTGACAGATTTATCTTCTGCCTACAGTGATCTTTCAGGCATGTCGGCGGAGAAGATTCTGGATACAGCGGCAAAATCAACCGGTGATGCGGCCATCAGTGTTACTGTCAAGTGGGAAGATGATACCGAGACAACCGTATCATTTACAGTCTATGACAGCAGCTCCCATCTGGCAGAAATCAACGGTGAGGCCAGAAAACTGGTGAATAAGCGGGACGTCGAAAAACTTGTTGAAGATATGACGGCGCTTCTCAAAAAATAAAAAAGTGTGCAGCTTCAAGCAACAGCAAAGGGCTTTCAATGGAACAAAATCGTTTTCGTTGAAAGTCCCTTTTTTTACTTCAGGATTGATTGCGACCGGGGAGAGAAAATGGTATGATTAAGGTAATGTTTGGGTGAAGAGATATAGGGTCAGGAAAAAATAAATTTATGATACAGGGAGAATAACAATGATTGTGAATTTCAGCTGTCCGAACTGTGGGGCAGATATGTCATATGATATCAAGCTTGGAAAGCTTCACTGTGCGCATTGTGATCACAGTGAGGATATCCGACCGGATGAGGAGAATTATAAGAATGCGGCCGAAGAACCGGCAGATAAACAGCGCTATTGTGTGAATTGCGGCGGCCTTTTGTCAGCGGGAGCCAAAACCTGTGCCACGCACTGTGAATACTGTGGGGCACCGTTGGTGATGGCGGACCGCCTGAGCGGAGACTGGCGGCCGGCCTATGTGCTGCCTTTTGAACTGGACAGGGAGAAAGCGGAGGCAGCCTTCAGAAAATGGTGTCATAACGGTCGATTTTCGCCGAAGGGCTTTATGGCGGCAAAGAATATCCAGCGTCTGCAGCCTTTGTACATTCCATATTGGCTGTATGATATGAATGCCAGTGTGGATGTCCGGGGAACGGCAACCCGGGTGAATATTTATGTGCGTGGCGAAACAGAATACACGGAGACGGACTTCTTTGATGTGCGGAGAAAAATGCGTCTGGAATATACAAAAGTACCCCATGACGCATCAGAGAAAATGGACGATACCCTGATGGCAAAGCTGGAGCCCTATCGTTTTGAGACTTTGAAAACTTTCCAGATTCCGTATCTGGCAGGATTTGAGGCGGATCAGGGAGATTATCGTTCAGAGGATTTACTGCCCCAGGTGAAGCAGCAGGTGGCCGGATATGCTGCAGAATACGCCCGTTCAACGATTTCCGGTTACACAAGTGTACATATTGACCATCAACAGATGGATTATGACCATATCAGCAGCGATTATGTGTATCTGCCAATCTGGTTTATTTCCTATCGCTACAGGGACAAAGATTATATATTTGCCATGAATGGTCAGACAGGTAAGGTCATTGGTGAACCGCCTGTGAGCAGAGGCAAAGTGGCAGGCTGGTTTGCAGGCATTTCGGCAGCGGCCTTTGCGATTCTGATGGTGATTGGAGGGCTGTTGTAATGAAAAAAATATTGAATTTTCTGATGGTGATGCTGTTGGTCATGGGCCTTGGAATGGCGTCAGTGATGACAGCCGTTCAGGCAGAAGCCGCGGAGACTGCAGAAACGGCCGGTGAAACAGTATCAGCCGCAGAGACTGTATTGACAGCGAATCAGGATGGGGAGGCAGCGGCTGATGCGAGTATGTCAGCCAGCGGTATTTATGATGCGGCGGATCTTTTGTCGGTGGATGAGGAAGCGTCACTTTTGACTAAACTGGAAAAATATTCTGAGAGATACAGTGCAGATATCGCTATTGTGACAACGGATGATGCAGGAGGATTGAGTGCTCAGGCTTATGCAGATGCCTATGCGGAAAAAATCGGTCAATCCATGTCGAGAGATGAATATCCGGGTATTTTGTTTCTGATTGATATGGATAATCGGCAGATTTATATGGCGACCCAGGGGCAGGCCATGAATTATTATGATGATTATAGAATCAATAAAGTGCTGGATAATTGCTATAATCACATCACAGATGGCGATTATAAGGGCACCTGCGATGCTTTCCTGAAAGGTGTCCGTGATTATATGGGGCGCTCCACAGATAGAAGTGCCCGCATGGATGCATTTGGTGTGCTGCTTCGACTGATTATCGCTATTGTCATCGGCGCAGTTGTGACTTTTGCCATGGTATTCAGACGCGGCGGCCGTGTGACAACCAACAGCCGGACGTACTTTGACGCATCCGGTTCACATCTGGATGCCAAAGAGGATCGCTTTATGAACCGGACGGTAACAAGACGTCATATTGAGAAACCGAAGGGCGGAGGCGGTTCCGGCGGCTCAGGCGGAGGCGGCGTGCATATGAGCAGCGGCGGAGGTACCCACGGGGGCGGCGGCCGGAGCTTTTAAATTGCTAATCGTCCACCACGTTTTTCTTAAATCCTACGGTATAATTTCGAGGAAAACCAATACGATAATAAAATTCATGTGCGTCGGTGCGATGGATGGAAGATGTCAGATTGACATAGCGTCCGTTGTGTCGGCGCACATAGTCTTCTACATACTGCATCAGGGCCTGACCATATCCCTGCTGGCGGTAATTTTCATCAATCACCAGATTCTCAAGGGAATAATAAAAGCGGGCTTTGGCCGTCAGATCAAGACATTTGCTGAGGGTAATGGTTCCCACCAGCTTGTCTGCATCGTCAAAAATACCCACCAGATGATAATGCGGGTCATCTTTCACTTCTTCCAGAACGCGAATCATGTCTTGGATGTCTGAGGTCCAGTCATCCTCCAGCTGGCAGTAGAGACGGTGCAGGTCTGTGTAATCTTTGGGGGTAATCTCATGTATCTTCATAAACTTATTTGTATTGCCTTTCATAGTTTTTTCGATTGGTTCTTAATAGTTTAATTTGTAGAAAACAAAAACATAGTCGGTAACTAGCCTGTGGATTTAAGCCTTTCCACACCAAAATTAGGAATAGAAAACCCCTCGGAGTGCCGTCCGAGGGGGTTTCGTTGCTGTTCACTATGGAATAGCATTATCTTTTTGCCTACTGGCATTATAG
>OLOA01003070.1_pt1 | contig 14137 bp, 17 predicted proteins | sample 1672201 | NCBI WGS metagenome assembly OLOA01 (sample SAMEA3136658, study PRJEB25190) | human gut metagenome
AATTTAATAGGGTGAGTAAATCAAAAACTAAAAGGATTAGGTCAAGAAATTTTTAATAATAATGATATAGTAAATATATGTGAAGACTTTTAGTGAAGAAACTTTAAATGATAATAAGCATTTTATTTTTAATGATTCTAACTATAAATTAGCAACTATAGTAGAATATACTAAAGATAAAACTATTGATGATATTAGTAATGATCTTATAAAAAAGATTGGAAATAATTTGGAATTAAATGCTTCAAATTTAAAAAATTTTAAGTGATGTTTATGTTAAAAATAAAAATGGTATTAATCCTAATATTGATATAAAGGTTAACGTAAATTATTTATTGTTCGTTTTTTAGCTTTGAATTTAAAATAAGGTTAGGTGTGTAAAATGAAATTGAGTAGTAAAAAAGCTTTAGAAATGTTAGAAGATGCTAAAGATAAAACTTTGAGTAACGGCTGGATATATCATTCTATATGTGTTGGAAATTGTGCATTTAAAATTGCAAATGCTTTAAAAGATAAAATAAATATTGATTGTGAAAAAGCTAAAACTTTAGGTTATATTCATGATATAGGAAAAAGTGTAGGACCATTTAAAGATCATGTTATGAATGGTTATAAATATTTAAAAAAATTAGGTTATGATGAAGAATACTGCAACATTTGTTTAACGCACTCTTATTTAAATAATGATGTTATGTGTACAGGTGGTGGAATACCAAGTAATATTCCATTTAGAAGTAAATTTATAAAAGATCATGATTATACAATTTATGAAAAAATAATAAATTTATGTGATTTAATGTGTACCTCTAAAGTAAACACAGTTGATAAAAGATTAATTGATATTATAACTAGAAGAGGTGCTCATTCAAATACTCAATATCATGTAATAGAAACATATAAATTAAAAAAATATTTTGATGAGTTATTAGAATATAATCTATATGATTTGTTTCCTGAAATAAAAAACAACTTGTAATTATATTAAATGAACTTTATAATATGTTTTATCGGAAGTGAATTTATGAAATATAATTATCCTGTAAAGTATTGTGTTATGCCTGTAGAAGCTAATGATTGGTTTGGCAATAAAATAGAAATAAAAGCTTTTATAGTTTCAAAATGTTATGTTATTAATAAAATTGTAAACTACAATGTGGATGGATCTCAAGATGTAAAATATAATATAGTTTTTCCTTATCAAAAAGTTGCTTACACTAATTATGATTATGAAAGAGTATATCCGCAGTTTGATCGTTTGGAAAATTTAAATAATGGAGTAACGACTAGATATATCTTTAAAAATAGAGAAGAAGCTAAGGTTTATGCTAATCAACTAAATAAAGAATTTAATAAAGAAAACTATAATTCAACCTTAATGTATCAAGATAATGAAGAAAATGTATATAATAAGGATTTGGAAAAGTTTCAACTTTTAGAAGATAAAATTGAATTATTAACCAGTGATATGATTGTTAATAATGATTTTAAGAAGAATGAAGTTATTTTTTGTGAAAAAGAAAATAATAAAGTATTAGAAATGTCTTTGTATGATTTTATAATTTATTATAGAAGTATGAATTTTTATGTATGTAGTGTAGATAATGAAACTATGAATGAAATTAAATTGAATATTGATAATAAAAAATGGTTTAATAAACTGAATGATGATAAATTTAAACCTCTTTTATACAGTAATAGCGGAATTATAAAAATAGCTAGTAATTCAAGTGATGGAAGTTATTATTTAGATCAAAATGATAAATTAAATTATAGCAAAAAAATACCATCATTTGTTAATGATGCTAGATTTATGAGAAATGATGATATGTTAAAAATTTACTCTACTGAAACTTTTGATGATATAATAAATTCCTATAAAAATAAAGAAGCAATATTAGAAGAAAGAGATCTAGTAAAAAAATTAAAGTATAATTGATATACTTTTTTATTTTGTTAATAAATTATAAATTATTTTAATAACTTCATTTTTCATTATGTTATAATCTATTGTCTGATGTTGATGATAAACAACTTCGTGGCAATAGTTTTCTACAATGCCGATGATAATATGAACTCTCTCAACTAAATTATCAGCGTTTATATTATTGTTTTTTAATGTATCAACAATAATATTAGTAGTTTTAATTTCTTTATCTTTAAAAATTTTTGAAATATCATCATCTAGATGAGATAAAGCTATCATTTCTTCATGGGCATTTTTAGATAATGTATGTTTTTTTATAAATATATTTATCATATTTTCTAAGATAATATCTAGTTTTTCTATTTTTATATCAGTTTCTTTTAGGTGATCTAGAATTGGAAACATGATGCTATCAGAATAATTTTTTATTCCTTCAATAAATATTTCTTTTTTATCATTAAAATATTGATATATTATGCCAGTAGATACGCCGGCATATTTAGCAATATCATTTGTAGTAGTATTATAGTAACCATTATTACAAATTAGTTCAAAACCTTTTTTAATAATTAGATTTCTTTTTTCAATAGATCTTTTTTGTTTTGGCATTCTTGTTTCAGACATTTAGACCACTTCCTTATAAATTATTATATAACTTGTTAATAACAAATTCAATTATATGAGAAAAATATCATATTATATTGACTAAAAAATAAAATGTTTATATAATTACAATGTGATATATATTTCATATTTTTATGGAGGTGATAGTTATGGAAGAACTTATAAAGTTTGAGAATGTAAAAAAGTCATATGATGTTGGAGAAAAAAAATTTAATGCTTTGGATGGTGTAAGTTTTTCAATTTCAAAGGGAGAATTTGTAGTTATCTTGGGACCATCAGGAGCCGGTAAATCTACATTGTTAAATTTATTAGGAGGAATGGATAATGTTACTAGTGGAAAAATAATTGTTAATGGTAATAATATATCTGATTATTCTGATAATGAATTAACTAAATATCGTGCAGAAAATGTAGGCTTTATTTTTCAGTTTTATAATATTTTACCTACATTAACAGTGTTAGAAAATGTAGAGCTTGTCAAAGATATTGTTAAAAAAACTAAGTCAGCAAAGCAAGTATTAAAAAGTGTGGGATTGGAAAAACATGCAAATAAATTTCCTAATCAATTGTCTGGTGGAGAACAGCAAAGAGTTAGTATAGCAAGAGCTATAGCTAAAGATCCTAGTATCATATTAGCTGATGAGCCAACTGGTGCACTTGATTCTAAAACAGGAGTTGAAGTATTAAAGTTATTAAAAAAACAATGTGATGCCAATAATGGAGAAAATACAGTTATTATCGTTACTCATAACTCGTTGATTTCAGAAATTGCAGATAGAGTAATATGTTTAAAGAATGGAAAAATTGAATCTAATTTTGTTAATAAACATCCAAAGAATATTGATGAAGTAGTGTGGTAATATGTTAATAAAAAAGATGTTACGTGATATTTTAAAAAATAAATCACAATTTATTACAATACTTCTTATGGTTATGATTGGAGTAATGGTTTATTCTGGTATAGAAGCATATATGGATGGTATGACTTATACAGCAGATACATTTTATTCTGAAAATAACTTACAAGATATAAATGTTTTAGGACAAAATTTTACTAAAAAAGATTTAGATGATGTTAAAAAAATTAGTAATGTAAGTAATGCTGAACGTAAATTAGAACTTACTATGACTGATAATGATGATGAAGATAAATCATATCTTGTTTCAATAATAGAATCTAATGATATTAGTAAATTCTATGTTAAAGAAGGAGATAAGTTTGATAAGAATAAATCTGGTGTTTGGTTAGATTATTTCTATGCAAAAGAAAACAATATAAAAATTGGTGATAAAATATCTTTTAAATATGATGGATATGTTTTTAAAGAAAAGGTATTAGGAATTATTTATGTACCAGATCATGTTTATGATGTAAAAGATGCTTCTCAGTTAATGCCAAATCATAAAACGTATGGTTTTGTTTATATGTCTGTTAATGAAACAAAGGATTTTATAAAATATCAAGCAAAAGAGAAAATAAGAAAAGAAACAAACAGTGAAGTAAGTGATGAATTATTTAATAAATTAAATCCTAACTTTAATTATCTTGATTACATACCATTCAATTATATAATGGTAGATGTTAATAATAAAGATAATAACAATCAAGTAAAAGATGGTATTGAGAAAAATATAAGTAACGCAATAGCAACAGTTTCAATTGAAGATACTTCAAGTTATGCAATGTATCAAGGAGAAATAGATGAAGGAAAAGCTTATGTAGGAATATTTTCAGGATTATTTTTATTTATTGCATTGTTATCAGTAATTACTACAATGACTAGAGTAGTTAAAAATCAAAAACTTCAAATAGGAACTTTAAAGGCTTTAGGCTTTTCAAAATTAAAAATTACTATGCATTATGTTAGCTATGGTTTTTGGGTTTCTTTAGTAGGAGCAGCTTTAGGAATTATTTTAGGTAAATATTTTTTAGGAAGTGTATTTTTAAATTTAGAAATGTCATTTTTTGAAGTACCTAATGGTAAAGTATTTATTAATCCAAAGACTTATCTTGTTGCATTATTAGTTATAATTGTAATTAGTATTATTACTTTTATGACTTCATATAAAGAATTAAAGAAAAAGCCTGCAGATAGTTTGAAAAATGAACTTCCTAAAATAAAAAATGGTAGTTTAAATCTAACTACTAAAGGAATTTTTAAAAAATTAAATTTTGCTAGTAAATGGAATTTAAGAGATATTTTTAGAAATAAATTTAGAACTATAACTGGAATAATTGGTATAGTTGGTTGTTGTACATTGACAGTTTGTGCTCTTGGAATGCTTAATAGTATGAATTATTTTATAAAATTACAATTTGATGATTTATATAATTTTGATTATAAATTATCTTTAAAAGAAAATATTTCAGAAGCTAATTTAAAAAGTATTACTAATAAATATGGAAATAATACAAGTGAGACTTTAGCTATAGAAATAAAAGATCAAAATGATAATAGAGAATCTAACACAATATTTGTTGATGATTCTAATGGATATATTAGATTTATTGATGATAAATACAATTTTACTAAATTAGATTCTAGTGATGGAATATATGTTACTTATAAATTTGCAGATAAGTATGATATAAAAATTGGCGATAAAGTTAAATGGCATGTATATGGTAACAAGAAATATTATGAATCTAAAGTAGTAGGCTTTTATAAAGATCCACAAGTGCAAGGACTTACTGCTACTAAAGAATATATTGAAAGTTTAGGAATAACTTATAAACCTGATTGTCTTTATACTGATAAAGATTTAAGCAAAATTAAAAATCTTAAAGACGTAGAAGTTATTCAAAATATAAATGAACTAAAAGAAGCTATAAATAGTATGCTTTCAATGATGAAAAAAATGATTATAATTATTGTTGTATTTGCAGTATTATTGGGTGTAGTAATTATTTATAATATGAGTATTCTATCTTTCGGAGAGAAAGAATACCAATTTGCTACTTTAAAGGTTTTAGGATTTAATAATAGAAGAATAGAAAAAATATTTTCTTTACAAAATAGTTTGATATGTATAGTTTCTATCATTTTAGGCTTACCTTTAGGTCATAGTTTAACTTCTTACTTGTTTAAAGCTTGTTTAGATGAAAACTTTGATTTTGGAGTACATATTGAATTATGGACTTATGTTATTGCTGCTATTGGAACTTATTTAGTATCACTATGTGTTTCAAAATATTTAGTTAAAAAAGTAAAAAATATTGATATGGTTAGTAGTTTAAAAGCTAATGAATAAAAGTAGATTTTTAATAAATCTACTTTTTTGTTAACTTTTTTAAATTTAGGAATAATATATGATATAATTAATACATGCTGAAATAGCTCAGTAGGTAGAGCAATTCACTCGTAATGAATAGGTCACAGGTTCGATTCCTGTTTTCAGCACCATTGGTGAATTTGTTCGAACTATTCGAATTTTATATAAATGCACTTATATTGTGCCAAAAAATGGCTAAAAAATGTGAAATAGCAAAAAAACTGTGCATTTTTGTTCTGATTTTTATTTATTATAACAACTGAAAAGTGGTTGAATATGTTAATATTGGATTTAATTCTATTACAATTGTTAATAATAAAGGAAAAAATGTAGTTTTAATATCTGAAGATGAATGGAAAAATATTGAAGAGACTTTATATTTATCTTCAATACCTGGTTTAGTTGATGATGTTAATAATATTAAGAATACTGAAAATTGGAAAAATGCAAAGGAATATGATTCAAATGAAGAATGGTAATTATATTATTAAATTTTCTAAATTAGCTGAAAAAGATAAAATAAAATAAAATTAAAAAATTCTGGATTAGAAAAGAGTGCAAAAATAATTTTGAATTTAATGATAGAAGATCCATTTTGTTACCCACCTAGTTTTGAAAAATTAACAGGTGATTTAACATGTTTATATACATATTTTAAGAATGTGGACTCATTATGATAAAATATAAATGATTGATATATATATTTGATTTGTCAAAAAAGTTGCAGACATCTACGTTGTCGGCACCAGATTGATTGATACGCGGACAATCTCTGAGTTTAACTAATAGATTACTAACTAGAAAGTTAGTTTTTTTCTGCTTAAGACGAAAGAATGAGTGATAATTTACTGATTTAGCAAAATATCAAAATCCAGAAGATCCGTCAGGTCTAATTAGAAATTGGATCTAATAGAAATTCATTTGATTATTATTGCTTGTGGGAAGGTATGAATAACAAAAATTTTAAAGCTACCTTTAAAAATGAAGTAGGCAGTAATAAATTTGAAATGTTCTCACAAAAATGGATTAAAGAAACTAATGTAATAGGAATTATATCTAAATCAGGTAAATATGATGGTAGAACATTTGCACATGATATTGCATTTTAATTTGCAAGTTGGATAAGTGCTGAATTAATTAGAATGAATATAAAACAATCAGATAGATTGATTTAATTAAATGAATCAGCAAGATTTTAAATGGGATCACTTAAAAATAATAAAAATGTAAAAGGACTAGAATTATTGCAAAATAATATTAATAATGATAAAATTTTGATAGAAAATAAATAATTATGAAAAAAAGTTATAATTTTATATAGGAGGAAGTTGAAAATGGGTAAATTGGAATATACTGAGAGATATTGTGAATTGTTAGAGCAGGCAAATGAAAAAGAAGCAAAATTAGAAGCATTTGTTCAAAATTGGCTAAATGGTAATTCAGAAATGTCTTCTGAAGTTTTAGAAAAATTAATTATAAAAGTCAATGATCAAATTGCTCAAATGAGATTTGAAGCAGAAAAATACAAGATTGAATTTGATAGATTATCTAAAGAAGAAAAATTACAACAAGAACAATTACAATCTTCAAATGCTTTAAAAATGCGATTAAGAGATATGATTGGTGTGGATACAAGTTCCGTTGTTATTACTGGTGGATTTTTATCATCAAATGCAAATGAATCACATTTAATAGGAAGAGAAAAAACTGCTGAAGAAATAGAGTTAGATAAGCAAATTGCTTTATCAACATTAAGAGAAAAAGTTGCAAAAAAAGAAATTACATTAGCTCAGGCTTCACAATTAAAAAATGATATAGAAAATTCATACGTAATAAATAATGAAATGTCTTCTGGTAGACATATGTAATTTTTTTAGATTTTTTAGAAATGGTATTTTCGTTTCTTTTTCTTTATATAGGTTATGGATATTATTGCCGAAAAATGTTGTAGACCTCTACAATCAGATTGGTAATAAATTCGAACTTTTCGAGATACTAAAAACTGCTCTCATAATAAATTGAAAGCAGTTTTTATTTCATTATATTAGCGAGTTTTTTTGTTTTTTAATAAGTCTTCTTTAGATGGTTTAAATGAATTTATAATTGATTCAATATCTTCTGGATTACAACTAAATATTGTAGGTATAGTTGTAGAACTTTCCATTAAATTTGCATCGCTATAATCAATTAATTCATTCAATTTTTCTTTAACATCTTCTGGAGTATATTCTTTTCCATAATTTAATTCCATCAATGTTTCTAATTGCTTTTTTTCATTTTCTACATTATATCCTTTGCTATAACCTAATGATACTAATGTTTCTAATTTTTCTTTAACGTCTTCTACAGTATATTTTTTATTTTCTTTCATAATAACCTTCCTTTTTATTGCTCTATATACTATCATAAATCAGAAAAAAATCAACTATTTTTTGATTGCATTATTTAAAGAGCTAAATGTAAATTTTTAAAATTTATTTTCTAGTCAAGATATGCCATTTTTTCAATTATATATTAGGCAACATTATTTTCAATAAAAACAAAAAAACAAGACCAAAATCTGTATCACTTTCTGGTATAGCCAAAACTTTTAGAACTTTATTTTCTTTTATTCATAATCCATTTTGTACTTATATTACAAGTACTAGAAATGATATTCAATTCTAAAATAGTCGCTAAAAATAAATCTGATATTAGAAAATAAGATTTTCTAAATAATATAGTTATTTTAGCATATAGTTGTTTATAATTTAATTGCATGATATAATGGCTATATTGGAGGTTTTATTATGAATTCAAAAAGTAAATTAAATGAACTTAAAAATAAATTACTTGAAAAAAGTCAAAAAAATAATGTATTAAAGGAAGCTAGTGAAAATTTTAATCTTGATAATAAAGTAGATAATTTTATTGATTGGTATCAAAAAAATATGGTTAATGATAGATATACTAATATTGGAAAATTTTATAAACCAAATGACATGAGAAATTTTATTGAAAAAGTGGCTGTTTGGTATGAACTTAGATATCCAGATTATGAAATTAATAAAATGATGCCTGGTTCTAGTTATGATAATGTGGATGTTAATGACATTATGTTTAAAAATAATAATTATATAAATGAAGCATATAATAAAAATTCAGATGTTAGAAATATAGATTGGAAAGAATTCTATAATCCAACTGTTTTTATAAATTCTTTACCTTGGAGTGAAAGATATTTATTTACTAATGCTAAGTATAAAGATGTAGTATATATTAACGTATCTCAATTGAATGCTCATTTACATTTAACACCTGATGGTATTGTTGAAGAAGCAGAGGATGTTGAAAATTATACAAAACATAAATTTAAAGATGATGAATTAAAAGGGATGCATATTAAAGATGTTGTTAAACTTTTTAAAGAAAAAGGTATCTATTTGCCATACAAAAATGATTTAGAAAAAACTATAAAAGAAGTAGATAATTGGAATTATCAAAAAGAAGAAATGCTTAACTGTGTTATGTATAGATTAATTGAAAGAGGAGGCAATAGAGTAGGCCCTCGTAGAGCGTTTCTGTTTGCTAAAGAGTTTTCAAGAAACATAGATATTCCAATGATGTATGGTGTAGATTATTCAGATCCGGGATTATTAAATTTTATTAATGAATATATTAATGCTGGTGGGTCTAAAGATTTATTATGTTGTTCTGGATATTTATCTAGATCAAATAAATTTGAAAAATTGGAGATAAGTTCTATTGCTGAAATACATGATAGACTTACTAAAGAGCAAAATATTATAGATGAAAGAATAAAACGTTTAAAATTACGTAAATAAAAATATTATTAGATTTAAAGAAATAGTTAAGTAAATATTACTGACTATTTTTTTATAAAAGGTTGAACTTTTAGAAGATAATGTTATAATATGTTCTAATGGAATGGGGAAGATATATGAAAATTTTAATTATTGAAGATGATTTAAAGAAAATACAAGAAATAAATCTAATTATGAACCGTTTAAATGTTAATAATTATGAAATTGCACATAATGTAAAAAATGCTTTAGAAAGTATATATATGAATAATTTTGATTTAATAATAACTAGTCTAAAAATACCTGCATATCGTGATGATGCATTAGTAAGAAATGATATGGGTTATAGAATGCTTTGTGAATTAGCCTATAATCAAGTGAGTATTCCAACTATAGTATTTTCTAAAGATAATTTATATGAAGAACAAATTGAATATTTAAAAAATTTAGGCTGTCCATTTATAGATAAAACAATTAATATTGATGAATTAGAAACTTCATTAGATAAGTATTTAAACGGACAAAGTAAAAAAAGAGTTATAAATAATGAAAGAAAAAAAGATAGAAATTAATACTTTACTTGCATTGTGTGAATTACAAAATGATTATAAAATCTTTTCTTCTGAATTTCAAAGTTTAATAAAGGGGAAAAATATAATTTATAAATTATATAATTATATTAAAAGTAAAAAGCATATTATCAAAAATATAACATTTGCGAAATTTATAGAAAAGTATAAACATGTTTTAGATGTGTGTAATACATATGGTTGTCTAGCTGATTTAACTATATGTAGTTATGATAATAATGGAAATAAGTTTGAATCTGTTTGTGATGAGTATTTTATAAATTATATTATAAATAATAATGGTAAAGTAGAAATAATCAAAAGTAATCTAGAAAAATTAAAAAAATTAGGATTTGTTAAAATTTATTTTAATGAAGATTATGATTTTCAAAAGGAGAATTACACAGTTAGTTTTAACAACTGTGAAATGTTTTATTTCTTAGAAAATGTAAAAATAGTACCAACTTATGATAGTATAAATGTTACTTATCTAACAGAAAATTCTCATTTTAAAATGCCTTTAAATAAAAATAGAAATAATCAAGTTTTTGCAGGAGATATTGTCTATCTTAATGATTTAACCTTTGAGCCAAGTATACTGCCAAATGAAATTTCTTTTTCCACTACTTTAGGAATCTTAAAAAAGAAATATTTTGATTTACAAGAAGAATATGAAAAAATTTTTCGCAAGTATTTTATGCTTAGGAATGATTTTTGGTGCTACTGGATGTACTAGTGGTGGCGATGATACTTATGAAATCGCAATGATCACTGACTCTGGATCAGTTACTGATAAATCATTCAACCAATCTGCTTATGAAGGTGTTAAAGAATTTGGTGAAAAAAATGATATTACATATAAATATTACGCACCAAAAGACACTGACCAAGCAGGATTATTGTCTACAATTGATGATGCAGTAGATAATGGTGCTAAAGTTGTTGTAACTCCAGGATTTAACTTCTCAGGTGCTTTATATCAAGCTCAAGAAAAATATCCTGATGTAAAATTCGTTACAATCGACTTTGAACCACAAAAAGATGGTAGTGGAGAAACAAAAGTTGGAGATAACACAGTAAGTTATTTATTCTCTGAACAAGAATCTGGATATGTTGCAGGATATGCTGCAGTTAAAGAAGGGTATACTAAATTAGGATTCATGGGTGGTATGGCTTTACCAGCTGTAGAAAACTATGGTGTTGGTTACCTTCAAGGAGCAAGTGATGCTGCTAAAGAAATGAATGTTAATGTTGTTGTTAACTATACATATACTGGTACGTTCTCTGAATCACCAGATATCAAATCTAAAGCTTCATCATGGTATGCAGGTGGAACTGAAGTCATTTTCTCATGTGGTGGACAAATTTGTAACTCAATTTTTGCCGCTGGACAAGAAGCTGGTAAATACACTATTGGTGTAGATACTGACCAAAGTGGTGATTCTGATACTGTTGTTACTTCTGCATTAAAAGATGTAAAAGGTGCTACTATTGAAGCATTAAATGCTTATAAGAAAGATAAATTCCAAGGTGGAAAAACAATTATATTAAAAAATACTGGTGGAATTGTTTATCCAGGATTATTAAAGAACTTCTCTAAAGAAGACCATGATGCTGTTGATAAAAAAATCAAAGATGGTTCTTTAGAATTAAAATCTTCTGCTGATGTTAATGAAAAAACTGGAGATCCTTCAGGTATTTCATTCGATAATTTAACAGTTAATTTTGAATAAGATAAATTGCGTCAGAGTAATCTGGCGTTTTTTATTATGAAAAAACTTTTCTACAGATACAAATTCATGTATAATTGTATCGAAAAGGGGGAAGCTTAATGTCATATGCAATAGAAATGCTTAATATAACGAAAGAGTTTCCTGGTATCAAAGCAAACGATAATGTTACCTTACAAGTAGAACAAGGTGAAATACATGCATTGTTAGGAGAAAATGGTGCCGGAAAATCGACGCTGATGTCTATTTTGTTTGGTTTATATCAACCAGATGAAGGACAAATAAAAATAAATGGAGAACCTGTTGAAATCAATGATCCAAATGATGCCAATAAATATAATATTGGTATGGTGCATCAACATTTCAAACTTGTACATAACTTTACAGTGTTAGAAAACATTATTTTAGGGATAGAAGAAACAAAACATACTTTTATTCAAAAAGATACAGCACGTAAAAAAGTTGTTGAATTATCTGAAAAATATAAATTAAATGTTGATCCAGATGCTTTAATTTCGGATATTACTGTAGGAATGCAACAAAGAGTAGAAATTTTAAAAATGTTATTTAGAGATAATAACGTTTTAATTTTTGATGAACCTACTGCTGTTTTAACACCACAAGAAATTGAAGAACTTATGCTTATTATGAAGGATTTGGTTAAAGAAGGTAAATCAATTATTTTCATTACGCATAAGTTAAATGAAATTAAAGCAGTTGCGAATCGTTGTACAATCTTAAGAAAAGGTAAATATATTGATACAGTTGATGTTGCTTCAACTCCTGTAGAAAAATTATCTGAATTAATGGTTGGACGTAAAGTTAATTTCATCGTTGAAAAAGATGAACCAAAATTAGGAGATACTGTTCTAGAAGTAAAAGACTTGTGCTATAAACCTACACATTCTTCTAAAAATGTTTTAAATAATGTATCTTTTGATGTCCGCCGTGGTGAAATTGTTTGTATTGCGGGTATTGATGGAAACGGACAAACAGAGCTTGTTTATGCTTTATCAGGATTAATTAAACATAATAGTGGACAAATTTTATTAAATGGGGAAGATTTATCACATGACAGTATTCGTTCACGTACATTAAAAGGAATAGCTCATATTCCAGAAGATCGTCATAAACATGGTCTTGTTTTAGACTATAATCTTGCAGAAAACTTTATTTTAAAGGATTATTTTGATCCTAAATATCAAAATAAAGGGTTTATTAAGTTTGATAAGATGTATGAAACTGCAAATCAATTGATTGATAAATATGATGTACGTTCAGGTGAAGGTGCTAAATCTATTACGAGGGGTATGTCAGGAGGAAATCAACAAAAGGCCATCATTGCTAGGGAAGTTGAATCAAATTCTGATTTATTGATTGCAGTTCAACCAACACGTGGATTAGATGTTGGAGCAATTGAATTTATTCATAAACAACTTGTTAAACAAAGAGATGACAATAAAGCAGTCTTACTTGTTTCTTTAGAGTTAGACGAAGTTATGAATGTTTCAGATCGTATTTTAGTTATGTATGAAGGTGAAATCGTTGCTAATTTAGATCCAAAACAAATTGATGAAAAAGAATTAGGACTTTATATGTCAGGAAGTAAACGAGGTGAAGGATATGAAAAATAGCGAATCTAAACAAAATCTGATAGCTTCTTTACTTGCTATTTTAATTATTATTTTATTAGGAAGACATATTAGTGGTTTTGTGTTATCACTAATATAGCCTTCTTTAGAGCAGATGTTTCTAGGTGAATTTTCTTTTTTTACTCTTACTTTTTTATCTTTTACTTCTATTACTACATCTCCTAAGAAACCATCTACTGTATATTCACCATCTTTATTTAGATCTATTGTTTTTATTAGTTTATCTTCATAGTAGACTAAGACAGTATCTGCTTCTTTTTTAGTAGTGTTTATTATTAAGATAGTTAAGACTGCAATAACAAGTATTATTATAATTAGCTTTAGATCTTGTTTATTCATAGTTAAAGCCATCACTTTTTATTATATTATCTTTATCTACATACCATATTGCCTCAATGTTATCTGTATTATTTACTATATCTAACCCTTCTTCATATGGTAATAGATATAAATATGTACTATATATGTCTGCAATAGTACTATTATTACTTATTACAGTTACTGATTTATTATATATACTAGGCATCTTAGTATTAGGATCTATTATATGATTATAGTTTAT
>OLOA01003080.1_pt1 | contig 14081 bp, 13 predicted proteins | sample 1672201 | NCBI WGS metagenome assembly OLOA01 (sample SAMEA3136658, study PRJEB25190) | human gut metagenome
CGGCAGCAGCACTGCTTCAGCCGGCGGCGGATGCCAGGCTGGTGGAATCTATCCTGGCAGTCAGCAGTGGGACAAGACTGGTGATGCGTCTGGTGATCCATACGCTGGTGCTTTTCATGCTGACGCTGGCGATCATCTGCGCAGTGTCGAATGCCAGTTACTATGCAGGCTGAAGGCAAAGCAGAATCAAAGCAGAGCTGAATGGGAGCAGAGCAGCACAGGAGGCGAAAAGAGTAAGCCGGGAGCAGACGGAAGGAGGTGGATATGACAGCGGGAAATACGATAGCCATGGAAGGAATCTTTTCCTGGATGAAAGGGGTTGCGGTATTCCTGATTTTCTCTGGCTTTCTTGCGATTTTCGATTGCCATCCGATCGGCGCTCATCTGGGTTTCATCTGCCCGACCTACCGGCACGTTGCCGAACAGCCGATACATGGACTACGCTTAGAAACCATGGATATTCATGTTTTGAACCACCCGCTGGTGGACCACAAGCTCACCGTTCTTCGCGACAAGAACACTCCGTCCTCCACGTTCCGCGAGCTCGTTTCCGAACTCGTGATGCTCGAGGCCTACGAAGCCACCCGCGACATCGAAGTCGTGGACAAGCCTATCGAAACCCCGGTGGCTCCGATGATCGGCAAGCACATCGCCGCCCCGGCTCCGATTATCGTGCCGGTGCTGCGCGCGGGTCTGGGCATGCTGGACGGCATGACCAAGATGATTCCGTCCGCTGAAGTCGGCTTCCTCGGCATGAAGCGCGACGAGGAGAACCCGACCCAGCAGATCACGTACGCGAACCGTCTGCCGGAGGATCTCACCGGCCGTCAGTGCTTCCTGATCGACCCGATGCTCGCCACCGGCGGCACGCTCGTTGCGGCCACCCACTATCTGGCCGAGCGCGGCGCGAAGGACATCACCGCAGTGTGCATTCTGGGCGCTCCTGAAGGTCTGAAGTTCGTTGAGGAAAACCTCGACCCGTCCATCAAGTTCAAGCTGGTGCTGTGCGCCGTCGATGAGAAGCTCAACGACAAGTGCTACATCGTGCCGGGCTTGGGCGACGCCGGCGACCGTCTGTACGGCGTGATCGACTGAGCTGCCAATCGGAATAAATCAATCGAATAAAAATTCGGCCTGCTACCGCACCAATCATGCGATGGCAGGCCGAAACCATATAAAACCGGCTGTCGCCTGTCGACCATAGTCCGTCGACTAGCGCCCGGCTGCTGTCGCTCGCCGGGCAACTATCAGTCGGCTACTGCTCGTCGGGCACGAACGCTTCGAAGATGTGGCGATCGAACTGGTCGCAGCACTGCGCGTATTCGTCGCGGCTGCGCACGGTCCACGACACGGGAACGGCACCCATGAAACGAGCCAACCGCACCTGCGGGCTGTTGCCGCCATGCCAATCGTAGGCAACGAAATCAGGACGGGAAATCCAGTCGAACACCAGCGCGCCGGCCGCGTATTCCTTGCCGAGCGCCACCGGATCGGTGGGCTTGTCCTCGCCAGACGGCCACCAGGACAGCTGTCCGCGGCACACTTCCGGACGGTTTTCCTTGTACCAGTTCACGGCAGCCGGATTGAACGATTCGATTACGTACTTGCCGGAGTATGCCTGCAGCAACGCGTCGCCCTTCTCCATAAGCTCCACGTCGCGCGGATCCCACTTGGAGTTGTCATCGAACTTATATTCCACAATCAGCGGCACACGACCAGCCACCACTTTGAGCACGTCGGCGAATAGCGGCACATGCTGATAGTAGCCTTCCGGCGCGTTGTCCGGCGTGGTGACCAGCGGCGGTTCCTCCAATGCCAACGGCAGCGGCGCGGCCTTGCATGCGCCCGGAGCGTCGGTCGGGGACAGCGGAATACGAGTCAGCTCGTCATACGTGAGATCGGCGATACGGCGCGGATCTCCGGCAACACGCATCAGGTCGCCGTCATGCACCACCACGACCTCGCCATCGCGCGTCATCTGCAGGTCCAGTTCGATACCGTACCCGGCTTCACAGGCGGCTGCGAACGCGGCAAGCGAGTTTTCAGGGGCAATCACGCCGGGTGTATCAGGGCTGCCGTACCCGGCTTTCATGGCCATGCGGCGGGCGAGCGCCACGTATTCGCCGCTTTCGTTGGCGTATTGCGCGGTCAGGCCGGAACCAGCGTCATGCAGACCGCGGTGCGCGTACCACACGTCCGGAACGGCCGGCACATAATGACGGCGCTTGTCGGAGAAGGAACGCGGGGCGATCGCCCACACCGCGGCTCCCGCCGCCACCGCACCACCGAGCAGCGCTTTCTTGAGAAACGACTTTGACATGGGCATCCTCCCTTGCGATTGACCCTGCTCACCGCATTTGCGCGCGCAATGAGCCACTTGTTACGAGCGTAGCCCAGTTTGCCGGTTTTCGCTCACGATTTCACCGATTATTCAGTTTCGTCGTTGCATATGGCGATTCCCACGCTCTAACGGCACCCACGTCGGCCTCGAAAGGCTTTCGCGGGACAAAATATGGAAGGGCGATTGCCGAGTCGGTAAGACTGGCTAATCGCCTTTTATTAGCGGACTGAGACGGTGAGGCTATGCGGCCAATCGGCGGCGTGATGCGGGGTGCGGGCCGCTGCGTTGCGGCGGAGCACGGCGATGCCGGCAAGCGCGATGGCGAGCGTGCCGTAGGTTGCGACGAAACCGTAGACGGTGAATGACGAGACCGCGGAATCCGCAGCCTCGTGTTTGGCTTGCGCCGCGTTGTATGGCACGCGATGGCCGCGCACCAGCAGCCGTTGCGTGTTCACGCCGTACGGCGTGCAGGTGACGAGCGTGACGAGGTCCTTGCCGGGCTGGACGCTGAGTTCCTTCGTTTGGTCGGGTTTGACCACGCTGATTCGATCGACCTCGTAGGCGAGCGTGCGGTTGAGCACGGTGATGTAGAAGTGGTCGCCTTTCCTCACCTTGTCAAGGTCGGTGAACAGGCGTGAGGTCGGCAGGCCGCGGTGTGCGGAGAGCACGGCGTGCGTGTTTTTGCCGCCGACGGGCAAGGCGGAGCCACGTAGATGGCCGACGTCTTTCTGCAGCGATTCCGGTGTGGTGTAGTGGTAGATCGGCAAGGTGGATTTGAGTCGGGGGATGTTGATGTATGCCATCACGCCGTTGGGGTCCTCGTTGAGGAAGCTGGCGTATTCGGCGTCCTCTTCGGGCGTGGTGACGGCGAACGCGTCGGGAACGCCTTTGCCGGGCAAAGTGGCGTTGTACGCGTCGATCCGTTTGAATTCCGTTGCGTAGTCCTCGCCGGACGGACTGACCTGCACACGTTGCGTGTAGCCGGATACGAGCATGTCGTAGCGGCGTTCGTTCCACCAGTTGCCGACAAGCGGATAGAACAGCAGAAGGGCCCCCGTTATGAAGATCGCGATGATGGCGATGCTTTGCACCGTCTTGCGATTCATACCGTGGACCCTTCCTTGCGATTCTCCGTTATCAGCCGTTTACTTGGCGGACTGGCGCTTGCTACGGGCGTACAGCCACACCGCTCCGGCCATCAGCGCGATGCCGAGCACGGCGAACAGCACCGTGCCAACGCTACCGGTGGTCGGCAGGGCGGAGGTGCGGGTGTCCTGGATGGTCACGTCGTATTGCCAATCCTTGGTCTCGTTCACGGTTTTGGACTGGCAGCTGGTCGTTGCTGGTGGCGGACGTCTTCATGGGGGCCACGTTCTATTTCGGGCCGACCACCAGCGCCATGGCGTCCTTGCCCTGCCTGCCGCGGTGGTACAGGCCCCAATCGTATTTCGATTCGGGCACGGTGTTGACCACCTGGTACAGCGAGCTCGCCTGGTTGGAGTTCAGTTCGGCGTACTGGTCGTTGCCGTTCGACGTGGCCGGCTTGCCGAATTGGCTGCCTTCGGCCGCGGCCACTTTCTCGCCGGTGCGCATGTGCAGGGAGTCATTGTCTCCGTTGCCGTTTTTGAAGACACTGCCGATTTCGATGCTGCCTGAAGTCGTGGTGGATTTCCAATACGGAACATCGCTGGTTTCACGGTACTGGTACACGTCCGGCTGTTCGAAACTGCCGTTCTGCAGGCTGTTTTCGGCGGAGACGGTGGCAACGTCGGAAGCGGCGGAGACCTCCGTCCCTTCGGCGGAATCCACTCCGACAAGGGGAATAAGGGGGATACCAAATCCAAGAATCAGGGCACAGGTGATCACGAGCGCGAGCACGCTTCGCTGGGATTTCCCGGCCTGCATGTCCTCTCCTCCATGGGAACCGGGTGGTGATGTCATCGTCGACATTGAGCATTATGCCACCAAAACAGTACCCCGTCAATGGGTCCATATTAGGGGGAGTGAAATCATTGACAACCTGTCTGATTATTCAGCAAAAAGCCGTGTCCCATCGAATAATCCGGGAACGCAAATGCAATCGCAAACGCAGATATGAACGCAATCACCAACACGAATGCGAGCGCGCCGCAACACAAGCCACCCGCAACGCAAAACGCCCGGCTACCGCTTCTTCGAATCGCGTCCTTTGAAGTAGATGTCGAACACAATCCAGACGGACAGGATGAACGCGATCACGTAGCCAAGGAAACCAACAATCGGAATACCGAAAATCACCGGCTTGATGCCCGCGTAATACACAATCGACGAGCCGATGAACAGGCCGACCACGATAAGCGCCATCGTAAGCCTGTTCACCATGTTGGCGAGCAGGTGGATCGGCTCCTGCGAACCGACCATCTCCATATTGACGCGCAGCTGGCCGCGCGTGAGCATGCGGGAGGCCACTTTCATCTCGTTGGCGGCGGCCAGCAGACTGTGCAGCGCCTGATGGCTTTCGAGAGCCAGCGATTTCGTCTCGTCCTTGGCGAAATCCTTCTTCGACGTGCTCGACGCGATGTGGTCGGAGATGATCTGGATCATGTTCACGTCGGGAATGAATTCGTCAAGCAATCCCTCCAACGTGACCAGCGCGCGGCCGACCGTGGTGACGGTGCTCGGCACTTCGATGCCGTGGCGTTGCGCCATCTGCGTCAGGGCCGTCAGCATGGCGGCGATGTCCAGTTCGGCCAGGTCCACTGTGCCGAATTCCTTGACGATCACGTCCAGATCGGCCAGCAATGCCGGATAATCCTCCGGATCGGCCTCAGCTCCGGCGAAACGCAGCAGACCGTCGGCAAGCTTGGGGGAATCCTGCTCGGCCACGGCGAAGATCATGTCCTTCAGCACGGAACGGGTTTTGGCGTTGAGCCGGCCAGTCATGCCCAGGTCGAGCAGCACGATCTGCCCACCGCGCACCATGATGTTGCCGGGGTGCGGGTCCGCGTGGAAGAAGCCTTCGTCGAGTACCTGCGTGGCGTAGTTGTCCACGAGTTTGGTGCCGATTTCCTTCAGGTCGTAGCCGGCTGCAAGCAGCTCGTCCGGATGGGAGACGGAGATGCCTTCCACGTAGTCCATGACCACCACGTGTTCGGTGCATAGTTCCGGGTACGGCTTCGGGCAGTCCATGTATTTGTAGCGTTCGCAGAATCGTTTGAATTCCGCCAGATTGCGCGTTTCGATGAGGAAGTCGGTTTCCGATTCGAAGGTGTCCCACAGTTCCTCGACCACGCCGGACAGGTCCACCACCTGCGCGCTGCGCATGGTTTTGGTGGCGATTCCCGCGATGGTGCGCATGATGGACACGTCCTGCGCCATGGTTTCGCGCACGCCCGGACGTTGCACTTTGATGGCCACGTCCTCGCCGGTGAGCAGTTTCGCACGATGCACCTGCGCAAGGCTGGCCGAGCCGAGCGGGGTGGGGTCGATATGGTCGAAGATCTCGTCCACGGGCCGGCCGTATTCGTCCTCAAGCACCTGCAGCACCGTGCTGTATGGCATGGGGTCGGCGCCGGCGCGCAGTTTGGACAGTTCGTCGCAGAACGATTGCGGCAGGATTTCGGAGCGCATGGACAGGATCTGTCCGACCTTGACGAACGTGGGGCCGAGCGCTTCGAGCATGAGACGCATTTTGACGGGCGTGAGTCCGTGAACCACGTCGAATTTGTTGGCGATCTGCGCGATTTGCGCAAGACGCCGGAGTTTGCCGCGGCGGGTCAGATGGTAGCGCGCGGAGAACGTGTCTTTGCGCGCTCCGAAGATGCCGATGGTTTCGGACGATTGTGCGTTGGCACCGGCCGCTTTGCCGGTATCGTCCGTTTCGCCGGCATCGTCCGCGGATTCGTGGGCAAGCTCATCCGTCAGTCCGTTTGCTTGGGAGGCGGCGTCCGGCGAAGGGTCGGCCGTGGGGTCGATGACCGCGTTGACCCTGTCGGACAGCGTGACGGGCTCCACGCTTTCGGGGCGTGCCACGTCCGGCTTGTCGGATGGGTTTTTCAAAGACATGTCACTGCTCGCAAACGGTTGGGAAATCGGCTGGAAAGCCCGCGATGCCAGACGAACGTTTCGCCGGCGTCGCGCGGGCATAGCAAATCGCCGTCCGGGCGCTCACATGCGCGGCAGACGGCGATACGAAAGACTGGAGCTACTCGGCCTTGTCTTCGGTTTCGGCCGGGGCTGCATCCTTGGCCTCAGGGGCTTCCTTAGCCTCTTCGACCTTGTGCTTGAGTTCGGCGTTGAGGGCCTTGCCCTGCTCGACGGTCAGCTCGCCCTTCTTGACGAGATCGTCAACGATTTCCTGGCTCTTCTCAACAGTGGTCGCCAAGGCACCGACGCCGGCGAGAAAGACCTTGCGCAGGCCGTCACCAAAATTAAAATCAGCCATGATGTCCTCCTTTAGGTGATGGTGGTACCACTCTATCGCATTTTCTTCACATCTGCGCCGAGCGAAACCGGTCAATCGCATAAAAAGTGGCGGATATCCGGCGTTCAGCGCAGGCGGTGCGATTGCCGGCGAACCGGCATGGCAGCCGTCAGCGCGGACGGGACATGGCCACGCGGCGAGCACGGTCGGCGATTTCGTCGATGCGATGCAGGGCGGCCCGTTGCGCATCCGTCTGTCCGGCGGCGGCCGGATCGAACGTGCCGTAACGGCGTTCGACGGCGGTGCGGATCAGGAAATCGGCGATCGCGGGATTCTTCGGCAGCAGCGAGCCGTGCATGTACGTGCCGATCACGTTGTGGACGCGCGCGCCTTCCGTATGGTCCTCGCCGTTGTTGCCGGTGCCGTCCTGTTCGACGGTGCCGAGCGGCTGCACGCCGTCACGCAGGAACGTCTGTCCGGAATGGTTTTCGTAGCCGATGATCTTGCCGAAATCGGCGGAGGTTTCCGTAAGATTGCCGATCATGCGTGTTTCCTGGCCGACCGTGTACGCGCCGATCACGCCGATGCCGTCGAGTCGGGAGCCGTCGACCGTTTCGAAATACTCGCCGAACAGCTGGTACAGGCCGCAGATCATCAGCATCGGCACGCCGTCCGCCGCGAGCGAACGCAGCAGGTCGGCGCGTTGGAAGAAGTCGTCGATGATCTTCTTCTGGCCGGTGTCCTGGCCGCCGCCACCCAGAATCATGTCCACGTGCTCGGGCCAGTCGCAGCCCTGGTTGTAGGCGTGTACGCGCGGCTCGTAGCCGTACAGCGCGAGCCGGCGCTGGATGGCGAGCACGTTGCCGGAATCGCCGTAGATGTTCATATCCTTCGGATACAGCGACACGATGTCGATGACCTGGCTCATATCGTCTCCTCGTCTTCCTTCCGCTGTTTTGCTTTGCGATTGCGCGGTTTCGTTTCGCGCGGCGCTCACTTGCCCACGCCGGCGTCGGCCACGTCGGCGATTTTGGCGAGCGCGGCACGCGTTTTCAGCATGGCCGTGTACGTGCAGTAGATGTGTTTGGGGGTGCCAGAATTCGCGTTCACGAAGTTCACGACCGATTCCTCCAGGTCGGTGCTGACCGATTCGACCGGCACCTGATCGTATTCGAGGCGCAGGGCCATGTCCCACGCGCGTACGCCGGACACGGCTTTGACGCCGGTGCCGCGCAGCGAGGTGAAGTCCACGTCCCACAGCCAGCTCATGTCGCGGCCGTCGGCGTATTCGTCGTTGATGCAGATCATGGTGTCGCAGCCTTCGGGCTTGAACGAGGCCAGCGACAGGCGGAAGCCCATGGGGTTTTTGACGAGCAGCAGTTCCACGGGAGTGCCGTTCACGGTGATGACCTCGCCTCGGCCGAATGCCGGTGTGACCTCGCCGGCGGTGTCGATCATGGCCTGCGTGGTGGCGTGCGCGAAGGCGATCATACGGGGTGAGACGCCTGCCGCGCGCAGAATCTCGTCCGCAGCGGCCTGGTCGATGGTGTCATGCGAGCCGTTGTCGTCCGTTTCGGTACCGGTATCGGCACCGTCCGCGTCGACACTGTCGGCGAGCGCGTCTTCGAACGGCAGGAACATCGCCTGCGCGTCCGCTGCGACGGCGCGCACCACGGCGAGCGCGGCGGCCGCGTTGTACAGGTTGTATACGCCTTCCAGTTTCACGGCTGTCTCATACGTTTCGCCGTCGATCGCGAAGGTGGCGCGGTGGTCGCCCACGGCGCGCAACGTCACGTCGGCGGGCAGCGCGTCGGGACCGTCCTGCGGCTGCGATGTGGCCGACGCGGCAGCCGCAACGGCATCGGCAGTATCGCCGGCATTGCCCGAATCGCCAATATTTCCGCCATGTTCCGCACTGTCGTGCGCTTCCGCGTCAACAGTGGTGCTCATGTCGTCATCCGACGGGAAGAAGCCGCGCAACGATTCGTCAAGGCCGAAGTAGCGTACTTCCACGCCGTCTTCCGTATGCGCCACGTCAGCAAGACGGGCGATGCGCGGGTCCTCACGGTTGAGCACGACGGTACCGGTGGTGGCTTCCGCAGCTTTGGACAGCAGTCGCGCGGTGTTGTCGATCTCGCCGAAACGGTCAAGCTGGTCGCGCATCACGTTGAGCAGCAGGCAGTAGTCGGGCGGCACCTGCTTGACGAAATGCACGGCGTACGCCTCGTCGAGTTCCAGCACCGCGATGTCGGCGTCGAGTTTGCCGGAAAGCGAGACTTCCGCAAGCAGCGACGAAACCACGCCACGGGTGAAGTTCGAGCCGGTCGGGTTGGTGAACACCTTCAATCCGAGCGATTGCAGCATGCTGGCCACCATGCGTGTGGTGGTGGTTTTGCCGTTCGTGCCGGAGACGAGCACCACGCCGAGCGGCAGTTGCGCCAATGTGCGCGACAGGAATTGCGGGTCGATGCGTTCCACGATTTTGCCGGGGAACGCGCTGCCACCGCCGTGCGCCAAACGGGAGGCCGCGCGCACGGCCTTGCCGATCAACGGGGTCGCGAAGGATCACACCGCCTCCTGCTGGGACTGGTAATCCTGGGGCATGTCCTTGAACTTCGAATACGCGCCAAGGAACGCAAGATTGAACGTGTCGGTCGGACCGTTACGATGCTTCGCCATGATGATGTCGGCCTCGCCCGGGCGGTCCTCCTTGTCGTAGGCGTCCGGACGGTGCACGAGGAACACCACGTCGGCGTCCTGTTCGATTGAGCCGGATTCACGCAGGTCGGACAGCTGCGGCTTCTTGTCCTGACGCATTTCGGGGCCACGGTTCAGCTGGCTCAACGCCACCACCGGCACTTCCAGCTCCTTGGCGAGCAGCTTCAGCGCACGGGAGAAGTCGGACACTTCCTGCTGGCGGCTTTCCACGGCCTTGCCGGAGGTCATGAGCTGCAGGTAGTCGATGACGACGAGCTTCAAATCGTTCGTCTGCTTCAGTCGGCGGCATTTCGCGCGGATTTCCATCAGGCTCATGTTCGGGCTGTCGTCGATGAACAGGGGCGCGTTCTGCAGCTTGCCTTGCAACTCGTTCAGGATGGCCCAACGTTCCGGCGTGATGTCGTCCGCGCGGCGCATGGCGGCGAGCGGAATGTTGGATTCAGCGGAGATGATACGTTGCGCCAACTCGTTTTTGCTCATTTCCAAGCTGAAGATGATGGTCGTCAATCCGTGATGCAGTGCCGCGGAACGGGCGAAATCCACACCGAGTGTGGACTTGCCCATGGCCGGTCGGCCTGCCACGACGATCATCTGGCCGGGCTGCAGGCCCTGCGTCACGTCGTCGATGTCGCGGAAGCCCGTCGGCACGCCTCGGGACACTTCGCCGCTTTGCAGACGGTCGAGCTGGTCAAGCGTATCGGCGATGACGGTGCCGATCGGCGCGTAGTCCTGCCGCACTTTGCCGGTGGACATCTCATATACTTCGGCCTGCGCCAGGTTGACGACGTCTTCGGCCTGCGAGCCTTCTGCGGTGTAGCCGAGCTGTGCGATTTTGGTGCCGGCCGCGATCACATTACGCAGGATGGCGCGCTGATGCACGATGTCGGCGTAATACGTGGCGTTTGCGGCGGTCGGAACCGATGCGACCAGGCTGTGCAGATAGTCGGAGCCACCCACTTTTTCCAGATTGCCTTCGGCGAGCAGCTCGTTGGCCACCAGCACGGCGTCGACCGGCTGGGAGGCCGAGAACAGTTTGATGACCGCTTCGTACACGGTTTGGTTGCGTGGCTGGTAGAAGTCGGACACGTCGATCATCTGCGATACTTCGCCGATGGCGTCCTTGCTCATCAGCATGCCGCCCAACACCGCCATTTCGGCGGCGTCGTCATGCGGCGGCACGCGGTCGAACAGGGCGTCGCGCACGGCTTGGCCAGATCGGCCGTTCATGCCGTTCGCACCGTTTCCAGCGTTCGAAAATCCGCGGTTCTGCGCCGAACCGTTGTTCCAAGAGTCGTTCTCCGCCATGTCCCTCCAACCGCAGCAGTCAATCGAATGTGTTCAATACCGAGGAAAACCATAATACGTGCGTGCCGTCACGACCGGTGTTGCATTGAGATTATGGATGAATCTCCGCATCCACCGAACGACACGCGCGAATGGCTTTGGTGTGGATAAGAAAGTCGAAAAAAGCCGAGTTATCCACATATTGGGGATAACCATGTGGAAAACGTTTCGACTTATCCACAGAGTGGGGATAACTGAGTGGACAACTTGGGGACATCCTAAAGCATGCACCCCGATTCCCTTATTTCGATTTGCCGAAGTGAACGGAAGGTGATATACACCCCGCTTTTCCGTAAACGACGAGAAATACGGGGGCATATCGGCTTGGTGCATGCGAGAAACCGGCGCTCACATGTGGTATCGGGTGGCGTTGTACATGGTGCGCACCAACGTTTCACGCCATTTGCTCCACCCGTACTGTTTGGAGATGGTCTCGCCGGACGTGGCCCCCAACGAGGAGCCGTCGGCGCGGGTCAGGTCGAACAGCATGTCGAGCAGCACGGGATTATGGTCGAGCCGGCCAGATCATCGCCGACGTTGGGATCATTGGGATTGCGGCCTGTGGCGAACTCCGACAATGTCAGATGCTCGCGTACCAGCAGCGTGACCCAGCGGACGATGTCGCGGTCGAATCCCATGCGTTCCACGACCACGGTCGCATGCCGAGCGCCTTCCGCCGCATGGTTGGCCGCCCCCGGTCGTTTGCCGATGTCATGCAGGATGCCGGCGAGCAGCAGCGCCTCGTAATGCCGGTCGTCGTACCGCCCACCGCTGGGTGTTTCACGGCCGAGCCGCGTGACGACCTCCACCATGTGCCGGTCGATCGTATAGCGGTGCGCGGCGGACGCGCTTGGCCGGTTGCGCACGCCCAACCATTCGGGGATGAGCTTGCCGGGCACGTCGATGAAATCGATGTCTTCCCACACGTTGAGCAGCGCGGGGCCGGAAGCCAGCAGTCGTATGAACAGTTCACGCGATTCGTCCGTCCAGTTGCGGTCGCCGATAGGGCACTTTTTGAGATTCCCGGGGCGATCGGCAGGCCGAATTCCGCGGCTGCGACGGCCACGCGCAGCACGAGGTTCGGGTCGGCGGCCGGTTCCGCGCCCGGAGCGAGCACTATTTCCTCTTCATGCTTGGCCACGCCGGGGGCGATCACATCGAAGGTCGGTGCCTGACGTTTGCCGCCGCCGCGCGGCTGGAACACTTGGAAGAAGGCGAATCGCGGCTTGTCGTGCGTCAGCGAATGCTCGGCGCGCGACGCGGTGGAATCAAGGGAGAACGCGATCTGACGGCCGACGCGTGCCAGCAACGTTTGCAGATCGTCGATCGACTTCGCCTCACGTTCGCCATCGGGCAGCGTCGGATCGGCCAGACCGAGCATCGCCGCGACTTTGGCTTGGTAGGGCGATAGCAGCATGTTCGTATCTTTGCCGGCGACCAGATGGATGCAGTCGCGCACGTCCAGCAACCGTTCGACGGCGTCGTCATACGTGCCGTGCGGACGGTCGGCAAGCCAGGATGCGGCGAGCGCGGACACCAATACGGAGTCGCGCAAACCACCGCGTGCCTCTTTGATGTCCGGCTGGTTGATGTAGGCCATGCGGCCGAATTCGTCGAGGCGCGATTTGGCGGAGCCGAGCAGTTCCGGCAGACGTTTGCGTGCGGCCTTGCGCCATCGTTCCAATATGGATACGGCTGTGCTTTCGATAAGTCCAGTGTCCCCCGCGATCGGCACCACGTCCAACCATCCCATAGCTGCGGGCAGGTCGCGGTCGGTGACGGCCTCGCATTGCGCGACGGTACGTACCGACTGGTCGAGGTCGAGGCCGGAATCCCAGATCGGATACCACAGTTTGTTGGCGAGCTCGTTGAGCTGCTGGTCGGTCAGCGCGTGCGGCTCGTAGATGACCACCAGATCAAGGTCGGAGCTGGGGCCCACCTGTCCACGTGCCAGCGAACCGACCGCGCCGAGACCGATGCCGGTTGCCGGAACATCGAAGGAAACCGCCTCGCAGGCTTCGTTCCACAACTGTGTGAGATTGCCCATGGCCAATTCCGTGCGGGCTTTGCGTTTCGCCGCGCCATTGCGGTAGACGCCGTCGGCGTCGGGCTGGCTCATGGCCATGAACCATCGACTGCTGAAGTCATAACGCACGTTCCTTATGAAACCTATGACGACTTACGACACATCCCCGCACGGCGCGAGGCACGTACGGGGATGTGTCGTAATTGATAACCCGAACTTCAAGCCCGGGGGTCTTTATTTCATCTTGTCCGAATCGGCCCGATCACAAGGCCGGACGGATCAGATGGCGGCGGAACCGGTTTCGCCGGTGCGCACGCGGGTCACCGAGTCAAGCGGAGCCACCCAGACCTTACCGTCGCCGATGGTGCCGGAGCCGGCGGACTTGACGATCACGCCAACCAGGGTTTCGGCATCGGCGTCGTCGGACAGCACCTCGATGCGGATCTTCGGAATGAGATCCACGGTGTATTCGGCGCCACGGTAGACCTCGGTGTGGCCGCGCTGACGGCCATAACCGTTTGCCTCGGACACGGTCAGGCCGTGCACGCCCGCGGCTGCGAGGGCTTCCTTGACATCGTCGAGTTTATGGGGCTGGATGATAGCGGTAATGAGCTTCATCTCACTTCACCTCCTTGAGGACGGAGCTGGCGGTACCAGCAAAATCGTAAGCACGTTCGCCCTGGTCGGCAAGATCGATGCCGCCGACTTCCTGGGCTTCGGTGACGCGCCAGCCGATCGTCTTCTCCAGAGCGAAGGCGATGATGCCGGTGATGACGGCGGACCAGACGATGGCCACGAGAGCGACGATGAGCTGGACGACCAGCTGCCTCCAGTCGCCGCCTGCGAACAGGCCGGTGCCTTCGCCGAAGAAGCCGATGAGCACGGTGCCGGTGAAGCCGCCAACGCCGTGGACGCCAACGACGTCGAGGGAATCGTCATAGCCGAGCTTGAACTTCAGACCGCAAGCCAGGCAGGTGAGCACACCGGCGATGGCGCCGAGCACGATGGCCCACAGCGGGGAGACCACATCGGCGGCCGGGGTGATGGCGACGAGGCCCGCGACGATGCCGGAAGCGGCACCCATTGCGGTGTAGTGGCCGGTGCGGATCTTCTCGGTGAAGCCCCAGGAGAGCATTGCCGCAGCGGTTGCAGCGGACGTGGAAACCCACGCGTAGCCGGCGGTGCCGTTGGCTGCGAAGGCGGAACCGGCGTTGAAGCCGAACCAGCCGAACCACAGCAGGAAGGCGCCG
>OLOA01003082.1_pt1 | contig 14076 bp, 6 predicted proteins | sample 1672201 | NCBI WGS metagenome assembly OLOA01 (sample SAMEA3136658, study PRJEB25190) | human gut metagenome
TCAGGCCCTGCATCCCGTCGCCGATGTCGAACTTCGTCATGACGACGCTGGTGTCGCGCAGCTCCTTCGACACGTTTTCCGGGCCGACCAGGATCTGCGTCCGGCTGTCCGGGGAAAGCGCGGCGGGAAGATTGGAAACCACATCCTCGTCAAGTGCGGAGAGCATTTTCTGCGCTTTGTCGATGTCGTGGTACTCCGGCTGGCCGAGAAGCTTGGCCTGCCCGGTCATGTAGACCTCGCTGTGCTCCTGGTGCAGAAGCGACGTGACGAAATCCATGATGACGGGCACGAGGCTGGCCGCATTTCCAGCGCTTCTGGTCACGCGGGACAGAAGCTCGGGGCTGAGCTGTTCGGCGGTCAGCTCCGTGACGCTTGCGTTCAGCACTGCGCCGAGAAGCTTCAGATCCGCCTCCGTCAGCTCGACCGGGAGCCGGATGAGCTTATTCTTGACGGAGCTGTCGCTCAGCATCACGACGAGAATAAAGCTGCCGCTGTCCGCGAGGATCAGGTCGAACCGCTTGACCGTCAGCCCGGCGGCACGCGCCGCCATGGCGTAGGCGGGCAGATTCGTCATCTGCGAGACAAGCTTGCCGACCTGCGAGACGACCTTGTCGACCTCCTGCATTTTCAGCTCCATCGCCTGATTGATCGACTTCGTTTCATCGGTCGACAGGCGGTAGTCCTGCATCAGCTCGTCGACGTACAGCCGGTACCCGGCAGGCGACGGGATGCGTCCGGCGGAGGTGTGCGGCTGCTCCAGATATCCGAGCGTCGTCAGCTCCGCCATCTCGTTGCGGATGGTCGCGGAGGAAAAATCCATGTCCGGCATCTGCGCAATGGTCTTGGACGCCACCGGCTCCGCCGTGCGGATGTAAAGATCCACGATCGCACGCAGGATCTTCTTTTTCCGGTCTGAAAGCTCCATGGTTCGTTCCTCCTTTCGCCTTAGCACTCTTTATCCCTGAGTGCTAAACGCAGTGTACCACCGCCTGCCAGCGTTGTCAATACCTACAGACTTAAATTATTTGTGAACAATTCATATCTTATGTATGAATGCCCCGGCGGGGCGGTTTTATCAGCCGCGGCGCCCGGATCCGCAGCATCAGCCGGCTTCCCGGACAGCGTTCCTGCCCGTCCGGCGGGGACTGCCGGGCGGGCTTTGTCTGCCGTTCAGGGATTATATAGACAAAATCCACAAAAAATTCCCGGTAAAATTTACGCAAAATCGGTAAAATCTCCGTAAAGGCACTGGATTTTAACGGGTGGAACTGCTATACTATGAAATACAGAACTCTGCGACTGCGGCCCCCTTGACCGGCAGCCGTTTTCGTTTCTGTATCAGGACGCAGAAGGAGGCTTCAAAAGAGGTGCTTTGCGCAGGACGAGCCTGCGCACAACATGAACATTCAGAATTTGAACAGAAATCAGGAGGAAATGCAAGCATGAAAAAACGCACAACGCGGTGTCTCGCGCTGCTGCTGGCCGTCGTCATGGTCCTTTCGGTCATGCCGGTCGCCATGGCGGAGGAGACAGCGCAGACGCAGACTTACACCAAGGTCACAAAAGCGCCTGCAGACTGGTCTGGTACATACCTGATCGTGTCCGAGGGTGACAAACTGATTATGGACGGTTCCCTTGACAAGCTTGACGTTGAAGGGAACAAGGTCGATGTTACGATCACCGACAGCAAAATCACCGGTGATTATGCGAAATATGCGTTTACCGTTGAGCCGATGACTGGCGGCTACGCCATCAAGTCTGCAAGCGGAAAGTATATTTCGGGTAAGTCCGGAAGCAACAAGCTGAACAGTGGTTCCACACAGTCCCTCAATACGATTGAACTTACCAGCGGTAAGGTGATCGTTACCAGCGACGGAACAACACTGCAATACAACAATGCAGCAAAGAACGGCACCAGATTCCGTTACTACAAGTCGCAGAATCAGCAGCCGATCTCGCTGTACAAGATTGAAACCGCAGCCAAGCAGCAGGTCGAAACCCCGACTGCGAACGTAGCGGACGGCGCTGAGATCGAGGTTGGCACGGAGATCAAGTTCGAGTGCAAGACCGAGGGCGCGACGATCTACTACAAGACCGCAGGCACGGAGTATCAGGCATACACCGGCCCGATCTCGGCTTCGCATAACGAGACGTATACCGTCAAGGCCACGAAGGACGGCATGGAGGACAGCAAGGAGCTGGTCGTCTCTGTCGATGTCTTTGAGTGGGTCAACAAATACGTCAAGGCCGATACGATTGCGACCGGCGATCAGGTCGTGATCTACAATGCTGGCAACGGCTATGCTGTCGCTGGCGAAATGCTGGGCAGCTACTATCTCAAACCCGCCGCGGCGACGGTTGCTGAGAATGCCCTGACGGCGGACAGCTTTGATAAGCTGGTCTGGACGGTCACGAAGAACGAGGACGGTACATACTCTTTCAAGCAGGGCACAGATACCACCCTCACGATGGGCACGAACAACGGCAAGTTCAACCTGAACCTGACCGGGGACGGCGCGGTAAAGTGGGACGTTGAAACCTGCAATGCAGAAAATGCGTCCTACTATATGTCCGGCAATGGCTTGACCGGCCAGTATGGCAAGGTCTACATGGAGTACTATGCCAAGTACACCGAGTTCAGCGCCTACTGCACCAGCACGGATCGTCTGACGGAGAAGGACTTCGGCATGACGTTCTACAAGCTGACGCGGGAAAAGAACTTCATCGGCGGCCTTGTGCCTCCTCCCACCCCGACCCAGAAGGTCGCGACCCCGACGGCTTCTCTGGCTGCGGGCGAGGTAGCCAAGGGCACGGAGGTCACCTTCTCCTGCGAGACCGAGGGCGCGACGATCCTCTATGCGACGGACGGCACGACCTTCACCGAGGGCACAACGGCGACCGTGAATGAAGACGTCACCTTCACCGTCAAGGCCACGAAGGCCGGCATGGACGACAGCGACGAAGCGACGTTCACCTATACGGTCAGGAAAGAAGATGGAGAGGACAAACTTGGAAAGCTAACTTCTGCTGACCAGTTGACAGACGGCTCTTATGTCATGATTGTTTCCACCGGCTACGCACCGCTGGAACTCAGCGGGAAGTGGCTGACGGTTGTACAGCCGACTGTAGCGGAGGACAAGGTGACGAAGACGGAAGGCGCGGTTTGGACGCTGAAGGTAAGCGGACAGTCTGTTACGCTGACTGATAAAAACGGCATGGCCATTGCACCTTCCGGTGGAAACAGCAATGGCATTCAGTCTGGTAATTATAGCTGGGCGTGGTCGTTCAGCGCAGAAAATCAGACCTTCAAATTTATGGGTGCCGGTGATGATACTGTTACGCTGGCCAGCAATACCAGCACGGATTCTACATACGGTGGGTTTAACAAGTTTAAAGCCTATAAGAACAACACGGTTGCAAGTCAGCAGTATCCGTGCGAGTTCACGCTCTACCGGGTCGACCCTGCATCTGCTGACCAGCCCTCCGGCGATCTGCCCAAGCCCGGCGACAAGTTCGTGATCTACAACCAGAACGCACAGGCGGTTCTGGCGGCGGAGAACGATTCGAAGTCCATTGATAAGGCCGACACCGAAGTCAAGGACGGCAAGGCCACCCCGGCGAACGGCGCTGTCGTGTTCACCGTCGAGCAGAACGGCGAATACCTCCGCTTCAAGAGCGAAGCCTATGGCTATCTCTGTTCCAACGGCACCGGCAACAACGCGTTCTACAGCAAGGACTTCTCCGAAGAGGGCGTTACGACTGACGACGCCGACTGGCTCGTCCGCGAATGCTCCGGCGGCGTGGGCGGCTATGAGATGGAGAGCCGCACGGCGAAGTTCAACAATAGGTATAGCCAGTGGTTGGAGTACTACTCCGATTCGTTCAAGACCTACAGCATGGATAAGAGCAAGGTCACGGATTACACCATCTACTCCTTCTTCTTCTATCCCGTGGCGGACGGCGTGAATGTGGACGGCGGCCTCGTCGTGCAGCCCACCATCACCTTCCCCGAAACCATGCTCCCGGCCTATGTCGGCAGCGATTACGAGTTTGAACTCGAGATCGACACAATCTATGAAATCGACAATCCGTGGATCGAGTACAGTGTCAAGAAGGCCGACGGAACGTACATCCCCGGCATCAGCCAGCTTCAGGGCAACACGGACGTAGAGGTTCTGGACGGCTTCACCACCGGCAAGGGCCGCGTCCATATCACGGTCTTTGATTCGGATATCGCGAAAGCAGCTGAGGCCGGCAGCACGATGACCCTGACCTTTGCGTTCAAGGATATCAAGGGCAACGAGGCCAGAGCGTCCTACACCGTCGACATCCTCGACGAGCCTGTGATCTCCAACGTAACGCCCGCGCAGGGCGCGCAGACCGGAGCCGAAAAGCGGCCGACGATCTCCGCGGAGATCTCGAACGCTGGCGAGAACGCCAGCGTAACGATGACTGTCAACGGTGAAAAGGTCGATGCTGCCTACGCGAACGGCAAGGTCACCTACACCCCGGCTGCCGATATGGCGGACGGCAAGGTCATGGTAACTGTGACGGTCAAGCGTGCTGATAACAAGGAGACCAGCAAGACCTGGTCCTTCACCATCGGCGAGGCGACCTTCCAGCGCTACTTCGGCCAGCTGCACTCCCACACGCAGTATTCCGACGGCGCTGGCTCGCTGGACAGCGCACTGGCGTATGTCAAGGCGCTGCCTGACAATGCGAACGTTGACTTCGTCGCATTCACCGACCATTCCAACTACTTCGACAGCAAGAATAACCCCAACGTCGAAGCGGCTCTGTATGACACGTCTCTTGTCAAGGATTCCGATCCCAGCCACAGCTGGGCGACCTACAAGAACACTGTCGCAGCCTTCAACGCGGCCAACGCGGGCAAAATGGTCGCCATCGCGGGCTTTGAAATGACGTGGTCCGGCGGTCCCGGCCATATCAACACCTTCAACACCCCCGGCATCGTCTCCCGCAACAACACGACGCTCAACAACAAGACCAAGGATGCAGGCCTGCAGGCCTACTACAAGCTCCTGTCGCAGGCAGAGGGCGCCAACTCCATCAGCCAGTTCAACCATCCGGGCACGACGTTCGGCAACTTCATTGACTTCGGTTACTGGGATGCTGTCGTTGACACCCGTATGTACATGGTCGAAGTCGGCAACGGCGAAGGCCAGATCGGCGCAGGCGGCTATTATCCCAGCTACGAGCAGTACATCATGGCGCTCGACAAGGGCTGGCACGTCGCCCCGACCAACAACCAGGATAACCACAAGGGCCGCTGGGGCAACGCCAACGACGCCCGTGACGTCATCCTGACCGACGACTTTACCGAAGACGGCATCTATGCAGCGCTCAGAGCACGCCGTATGTACGCCACCGAGGACAAGAACCTCGAACTGGACTACACGGTCAACGGCAACATGATGGGCTCCATCATTGACGTTCCTGAGAAGCTGAACTTCGAGATCTCCTTCAACGATCCCGACCGCACCGATTCCATCGCCAAGGTCGAGCTGGTCGTCAACTCCGGCAAGGTCGCCTATACCTGGGACAGTGCCGCAGCTCTCGCCAAGGGCTCCGTCAGCGTGGAACTGGCGCCTGAGTACACCTATTACTTCGTCCGCGTCACCGAGGGCGACGGCGATCTGGCCGTGACCGCTCCCGTCTGGGTCGGCGAATCGCTCAAGCTTGGCATTTCCAAGGCTGAATGCGGCACGTCTACCCCTGTCACCGACGAAGAACTGACCATCACCACCACGTTCTTCAACAGTGAGGCAAAGCCCGCTACCATCAAGTCCATCACCTATGCCATCGGCGGCGAAACCATCGGCACCGTGACGGATCCCATCGCGCTGGCTGCAAGCAGCACGCAGGATGTGGAATTCAAGTATACCCCGACCAAGGCCCGCATCATGACCGTCCGGATCACGGCTGTGATCGAGCAGGACGGCAAGGAGTACACGTTCACCAAGGACGTCACGCTCGATGTGCTTGACGCAAGCAAGCTTGTCTACATCGGCATTGACGCCTCGCACTACAACGAATACGTTGCAGGCAACTATAAGGACTCCATGGGCAACTTCGGCGAACTGGCTGCGGCCTATTCCGTGCGTACAGTCACGCTGAAGACCAGCGAGGAGCTCATCGCGGCCTGCGGCAATCCCAAGTACAAGGCCATCATCCTGACGGCTCCGTCCCGCCGGCTGGAAGCGGCCCAGAAGGATCCGAAGACCTATTCCACAGAAGAGCTGAACGCCCTCAAGACGTTTAACGACAACGGCGGCATGGTGATCCTCGCCGGCTGGTCCGACAACTACGAGAATTACCCCATCATCCAGAGCAACCCGAACATCAAGCACATGGCCGCGACGCAGAACGAGGTTCTGGCCAAGCTCGGCTCGAGCCTCCGCATTTCTGACGACGCAACGTATGACGATGTTCGCTCCGCAGCCGACGGCGTTGACAAGTGGAGACTGTACTTCTCGTCCTACAACATGGAGAACCCGCTTCTGAAGGGCGTGGAATTCGACGAAGAGCATCCGTTTGACAAGCTCTACACCGAACGCTTCAGCCACTACGGCGGCGCGTCCATCTACGCAGTTGACGCAAGCGGCAATGCAACCTCCACGCTGCCCGCAACGGTCAGCCCGGCAGTCTACGGCCATGCAACGACCTACTCTGTGGACGTTGACAGCGACGGCCTCGGCGGCGCAGCTACCCCGAAGTACACCTTCGCAGAAAACGATGACCGCCTGATGGTCATGGCATCTGAGCAGCTCGAGGGCAAGGGCCTCATTATCGTCTCCGGCGCAGCCTTCATGTCGAACTTCGAGGTGCAGTACCAGGTCTCCGACAGCGGCGCGGAGAAGAACTACTCCAACTACAAGATCTGCCAGAATCTCGTCTCCATGCTCAACCAGACCGAGATCACCAGGATCGCGGATGTGCAGGCAGAGACAGAGGAGGGCGTCAAGTTCACCGTGGAGGGCATCGTGACCTCCAACGCCTCCGGCTATGACAAGGATACCGCGTTCTTCGACTGCATCTATGTGCAGGACAACACCGCCGGTATCAACGCCTTCCCGGTTGCAGGCAACTTTAAGATCGGCGATAAGGTTCGTGTCACCGGTACGACGTCCTCCTATCAGGGCGAGCGTCAGCTGGCTGTGACGAAGATCGAAAAGATCGCCGACGCGGAGTCTCCGGCTCCCGTGGAAGTCACTGCCGCGCAGATCAACGACGGCTCCGTCCTCGGCAGCCTCGTCAAGATCAAGGGCACGATCACCAGAGTGGAAGAGGCTGAAGGCAAGATCCAGACCATCATGGTCAGGGATGCAGCAGGCAACGAAGCACGCGTCTTCATCGACGGCTACATCACGAAGGACAAGGAAGTCCAGAACGCCATCGTCGGCAATCTGGTCGAGGCGGTTGGCCTTGCCTCCTATGACAACACCTTCGTCCTCTCGGACGGCACGCCGGTCTACCCGCGTATCCGTATCCGCGACCGCGCGGACGTCGTCTGCACCGCAGGCGAGACGCCGGTCGAGACGTGGAGCATCACCTACGTCACCGATGGCGGCACGATCAACGGTGAATACCCGACGACCTACACCAAGGGCACTGTGACCGTTCTCCCGACCAATGTGACCAAGCCCGGCTATACCTTCCTCGGCTGGTTCACCGCCTACACCGGCGGCGTGCAGGTCAAGCAGATCGAGGCGACGGAGACCGGCGACAAGACCTTCTATGCACGTTGGCAGAAGACTGTCCTGCCGCCTCCGCCCGTCACCCCCGGCACCCCGGTCACCCCGGCCAGGCCCGCTGCCCCGGTAGGGCTCCCGTTTGCCGATGTGTCCGGCAGCGACTGGTTCTATAACGATGTCCGCTACGTCTACGAGAAGGGCATCATGGACGGCACGGGCGCCGATCGCTTCTCTCCCAACGCACCGCTGACCCGCGCCATGATCGTTACCATCCTCTACCGCATGGCGGGCAGCCCGTCCGTTTCCGGCTCGTCCGACTTTACGGATGTGGCTGCCGGCAAGTGGTTCGCCAAGGCGGTCGCATGGGCGGCAGCGAACGGCATCGTCAACGGCTACGGCGACAGCCTCTTTGGCCCGAACGACCCCGTGACCCGTGAGCAGCTTGCGGCGATCCTGTACCGCTACGCAGTCTACGGCGGCATGACGGCTGTGACGCTCGAGGAAAATCTCGGCGGCTTTGCCGACACGGCGCAGCTCTCCGCCTACGCCATTCAGGCGATGAACTGGGCGGTCGGCCAGGGTCTGATCAACGGCTCCGGCAGCAACCTTGTGCCGAAGGCACAGGCGACCCGCGCACAGGTCGCGGCGATCATCCACCGCTATCTCGAGCGCTGAGTTCCCCAACAGTACAAAGCTGCCCCGCCGGGTCTTCCGGCGGGGCAGTCCCCCATCATTCAAAAACTGCGCATCCTGAAGGAGAATCCATGAAAAACTTACAATGCAAGCTGACGCGCAAGCGCTGGCTGGAGATCGGCGTGAGCGCGCTGCTGTTTGTGCTGATCATCGCGTGGGCGCTGGTTCTGGAATACACGGAGCCTGACCGCGAGGCGACTGCCGCGCGCAAGCGGTTTTTCGCCGTTGCGCGCGTCACGGACATTCTGGACGACAACGCGGAGACCCAGGACTGGACCGAGGGCCGCCGCATCGGCCAGCAGTATCTTGAGGTCGAGATCCTGAACGGCCCGTGGAAGGGCGAAACGCTTGAGGCGATCAACTATCTGACCATCTATACCAACGTCGACGCGAAGATCGGCACAAAGATCGTCGTCCGCCTCGATCTGGACGACGAGGGCGCGCCGTATATCATATCCATTCCGAATTATAACCGCGCGCCGGTTCTGATCGGCCTGCTTGCCATATTTGCCGCGCTGCTCCTGCTGATCGGCCGGAAAAAGGGCCTTACGGCCCTGCTGGGGCTTGTGTATACGCTTGCGTGCGTCTGGTTCATTCAGGTGCCCATGATCCTGCGCGGCGCGCAGCCGGTCGTGGTCACGGTCGTGCTTGTCGCGCTGACGACGGCGGCCTCCCTCCTGTTCCTGAACGGCTTCAGCCGCAAGACGCTCTGCGCCACGCTCGGCTGCATCGGCGGCGTGGCGGTGGCCGGCATTTTCGCCGCCCTGTGCGGGTCGATCTCGCCGCTCAACGGCTTCAACCTGCCGGAGGCGGAGGAACTGGTTTTGCGCGCGTCCGACCGGGGACTGAAGATCAGCGGTCTGTTCGTCAGCGGCATTCTCATCGCCTCGCTCGGCGCAGTCATGGACGTGGCCATGTCCATTTCCTCCGCCTGCTGGGAGCTGCGCGAGCTGAACCCCGACCTGCCGCGCAAGGCCCTGTTCCGCTCCGGCATGAACATCGGCCAGGACGCCATGGGCACCATGGCGAACACACTCATCCTTGCCTTCGCCGGTTCGAGCCTCAATACGCTCCTGCTGTTCCAGATCTTTGATTATCCCATGATCCAGATCTTCAACGCCGATTCCATCGCCATCGAGATCATCCGCGGCGTGGCCGGAACCATCGGCATCATCCTGACCGTCCCCCTCGTCGCCCTCCTGAGCGCCGAGATCATGGGGCCGAAGAAAAAAGCGTAAGCTGCAAAACAGAAGCGGCATTCCCGGGCCGGGAATGCCGCTTTCTGCGTCAAAACGTCGGATCGTTATCGGTGTGCGTCCGCCTGCACGCAATATGCCTCCTGCATCTTTTGCAGGACGGCTTCCTTTTTCGGGATGGACGGGATGGCGCCGGAAGCTTCGGTGGAGAGGCTTGCTGCGGCTGCCGCGTAGCGGGCCATATAGGCAAGATCGTCCCGCGTCAGCGCCTCCGGCGCTTTCCCAAGCTCCAAAAAGCGCGATACGGCGCTGCCGCCAAAGATATCGCCTGCGCCGGTCGTGTCAATGGGATGCACCTTCGGGCAGCCGCAGGAGAAGTCTGCCTGCTTATTTTTCAGCAGACACCCCTTCGGCCCCAGCGTGACCATGACGAGCTTCGCGCCCAGCGCCAGCACGCGCTCCGCGCCCTCCTCCGGGCCGCAGTCCCAGAGGAACTGCGTCTCCTCGTCGCTGATCTTGACGATATCCGCCTGCGAAAGGCCCCAGAGGATCTGTTCCCTTGCCTCCTGCTCTGTTTTCCACAGCGGGGCGCGGTAATTGGGGTCGTAGGTGACGAGCCTGCCGTGCGCGCGGACATAGGCCGCAGCCTTCTGCGTGGCCGTGCGGGCAGGCTCGTCCGTGCAGCTGAGCGAGCCGAAGTGGAACACGCGGCTTTCTGCCAGCATGGCCGGGTCGATCTCCTCCCAGCGCAGCTGTGTGTCCGCGCCGGGCTTGCGCGCGAAGGCGAACGAGCGGTCGCCGTGTGCGTCAAAGGTCACGAACGCAAGCGTCGTGAATGTATCGGGGCTGATCAGAATGCCGCGCGTGTCGATCCCGGCGCGGCGCATCGTGCCGGTCAGCAGATGGCCAAAGGTGTCGTCGCCGACCTTGGCGAGAAACGCGGTCTTCTTTCCATACGCGCTCAGCGCGGCAAGAAAATTGCCGGGCGCGCCGCCGGGGTTAGCGGCAAGCGTGGGATAGCCGTTTTCATCCTTGGTGCGTTCTGCAAGATCGACAAGCAGCTCGCCCAGCGCGATCACATCATACATAGGTCTGTCCTCCTGTGTTTTTTGTTATTTTACCATGAAAGCAGCCTGGACTCAACCGCCGCGGGCGAAAAAATGCGCGGCGCGTTCCGCCTTTACATTTGCGTGCGTATGTGGTAAAATTCTCAAAAGTGTGTGAATCCGAGCTGAAGGAGGATGCGTCCATGCCGATGACAAACGCCGCTGAATATCTGGAGCGCACCGCCGCCCGCGTCCCGGACAAGGTCGCCTTTTCCGATGCCTCCGGCAGTCTGACCTTCGGGCAGCTGCTGACGCGTGCGCGGGCACTGGGAACCGTTCTGGCCGGACTTCCGGGCTGCAAAAACGCGCCCGTGGCCGTGCTCACAGGCCGGACAGTACAGAGCGTTGCGGCCCTGCAGGGCGTTTTGCAGAGCGGGAATTATTACGTTCCCATCGACGAGCAGATGCCGGAGGCGCGGATGCGCCGCATTCTCGCGCAGGTGCACGCCCGCGCGATCGTCTTCCCGGAAGCGTGCCGCCCGCAGGCGGAGCGGCTTGCGGACTGCGCGCCGCTCGTGTGTCTGGAGGAGGCGGAGAAGACCGCCCCGGACAATGCGCTTCTGCAGGCCCGGCGCGAGCAGATTATCGATCTCGACCCCGTGTACCTGCTCTTCACCTCCGGCTCGACCGGCACGCCGAAGGGCATCGTCATCTCCCACCGCGCCATTCTGGATTTTACCGACTGGCTGACGGACTTCTGCGGCTATACGGAGCATGAGGTCTTCGGCAATCAGTCGCCGTTTTACTTTGACACCTCCTGCAAGGATCTGTACCAGACGCTGAAGCTCGGCGCGACGTGCGTGATTCTGGAGAAGAAATTCTTCGCGCTGCCGCTGTTTTTGCTGCAGGCGCTCGACCGGAACGGCGTGACCGCCGTGAACTGGGCGACATCCGCGTTCCATCTGGCGGCAAGCTCCGGCGCGCTTGAAAAGTGCGTCCCGCATGCGCTGCGGAAGATCGTCGTCGGCGGCGAGGCGCTGCAGGCGCGGTACGTGAATATGTGGAAGCGCGCGATCCCGGAGGCGGAGCTTTATAATATGTACGGCCCGACGGAGACGACCGTCGACTGCGCCGCGCTGCACCTGACGCGCACGTACCGCGACGACGAGCCGATCCCCATCGGAAGGGCCTGCCGCAATATGCAGCTGCTGCTGCTAAAGGACGATCTGACCGAGGCGGCCCCCGGCGAGACGGGCGAGCTGTGCGTGCGCGGCTCCGGACTTGCGGCGGGATATTTCGCCGACGCAGAAAAGACCAATTCCGCCTTTATCCAGAACCCGCTCTGCCCCGATTACCGCGACATTCTCTACCGCACGGGTGATATGGCCGTGCAGCGCGAGGACGGGAATTTCTATTTTCTTGCCCGCCGCGACGGGCAGATCAAGCACATGGGCTACCGCATTGAGCTGGGCGAAATTGAAACGGCGCTCTACAGCGTCAAGGGCCTGCACGACGCCGTCTGCTTCTACGACGCGATGCGCGACAGGATCGTCTGCGTCTATGCGGGCGATCTGGACACGAACGCGCTGGCACGGGCGCTGCGGACGGCGCTGCCGAAATATATGCTGCCGAACGTCTATGAAAAGCTGGACGCGCTGCCGCACAACGCAAACGGCAAGCTTGACCGCGCGGCGCTGAAGGAGCGTTTCCTTCATGCGCAGAGTTGAGAGCTGCGCGGCGCTTGCGCCGCTTCTGTCCGCGCAGCTGCGGCGCGGCGTGGTGACCAACTGCTTTTTATCCCCGGCAGACTACCAGCGCGAGATCGACGCCGGGCTTTTTTATGAGGAAGGGAACGGCTTTCTGCTGCTGCTGCGGCAGCGGGCCGGATACCGGCTCCTGAACTTTTACCTGCACCCCGGCGCGAAGCTTTTCCTGCCGGGGCAGACGCTCCCGCTCGTCACGGAGCTGGCCTGCCGGGAAAAGGATCAAGCTGCCATGCGCCGGGCGCAGGACGCGCTGTGCGCGCTCGGCTTTGCGGAGTGCTTTCACCGCCTGCGGCGCACACGGGCGGCAATTCCTGTGCCAGATAACGCGGAAACTGCGTCAGAGGCTTCCTTTGAGGCCGTGCGGGCGTTTCTGCTTGCGCAGTTCGACCCGCTGACGGGCTGCATCCCGCCGGAGGAAGAACTCCGGCAGGCGGTCAGTGCCGGACAGGTGCTGTGCCTTTCGGATGCGGACGGCATTTCTGGCTTGCTGCACTACGCGCCCGGGCGGGCGCAGTGCGAGATCCGCCATCTGGCCGTCCGTGCGGACTGCCGGGGGCGCGGATACGCCGGGCAGCTGCTGAAGCTGCTGGAAGCAAAGACCGGCGGGCAGAAATGCGCCGTCTGGGCGCGGGTGGGGAACGCCCCTGCCGAGCATTTCTATGAAAAAAATCAGTTTCAGCCGGACGGATGGCAGTCCGTTGTGCTGAGGCTGGGATAGATAAAGGAGTTTTGACACTATGAGAAAGCAGATCATGGAGATCCTGACGGAGATTTGCCCGGGCATCGACTTTGAGAACGAAAAAGCCCTCATCGACGACGGCCTGATCGACTCGCTGGATATCGTCGCGGTCGTGACGGAACTGATGGAGGCGTTCGACGTGGAGCTTGGCGTGGACGATCTGACGCCGGAAAACTTCAACAGCGTCGAAGCCATCGAGGAGCTCATCGAGAGCCGTCAGAGCTGAGATGTCCTTTGCCTCCCTGCCCTTTGTGGGGCTCGTCACGGCAGGCGTCGTGCTGTATTATCTGGTTCCGAAGCGGGCACAGTGGGTCGTGCTGCTGCTGGCAAGCATGGTCTTTTACCTGGTTGGCGGCGTCAAAAGCGCCGTCTGGCTCGTGCTGGTCGCGGGACTCACGTGGCTGGCGGGACTGCTGCTTGAAAAGCAGAACGCGCGTCCCGCGCCCGATAAGGCTGCGAAGACTGCCATGCGCAGCGCGAAGAAGCGCATCTGCGCGGCGTGTCTGGTTCTCTGCTTCGGGCTGTTATATCTCATGAAATACTGGAACTTCACGGCCTCCGCGCTGCCGTCCGCCATCGGGGACAAGCTTCCCCGGTGGGATTTCGTCGTGCCGCTGGGGCTGTCGTATTTCATCTTCCAGAGCGTGGGCTATGTCATCGACGTTTACCGCGGAAAACTCCCCGCGCAGAAAAATCCCTTAAAATACGGCCTGTTCGTCTCGTTCTTCCCGCAGATGGTGCAGGGGCCCATCAGCCGGTACGACCAGCTTGCCCCGCAGCTTTTAGCAGAGCGCAGTCTGGACTGGCGTGATCTCAAATTCGGCATCCAGCTTTGCCTCTGGGGGTATTTCAAAAAGCTCGTCATTGCCGACCGGGCCGCCGTGCTTGTAAACGCTGTCATCACGGAAAACTGCCCCTACG
>OLOA01003085.1_pt1 | contig 14071 bp, 14 predicted proteins | sample 1672201 | NCBI WGS metagenome assembly OLOA01 (sample SAMEA3136658, study PRJEB25190) | human gut metagenome
ATGTCCTCGCCGGCTTCCTTCTTCCGCTGTGCCAGATACACAAGAAGTCCCTGTCCCAGCGAAGCAGCCAGTGAATCGATCACCAGAATTTTTCTTTCCGGGTATTCTTCTCTTAATTCCTCTGCTGCAATACAACAGCTGTTGTAAGTTCCTGAAAGGCCTGAAGAAAAAGCAATATGAAGAATATCCCTGCCTTCTTTCAGATAAGGTTCAAAAAGTGCTCTTGCATTACTGGGGTTTACCTGCGCAGTAGTTGGCATGGAACCCTTTCTCATTTTCTCATAAAAGTCTTTTACAGGCATAAAATCCCTGTGGGAATAATGCTGTCCGTCTACAGTATAACTAAACCAGGTACATCCTACGCCATGTTCCTCATAGTAGCGGTCAGGAAGATCAGCATTATTATCGGTTGTAATAATATACTCTTTCATAACAAGTCCTTTCCGGCAAGATCTCCGACAGCAGTCTCTCTGAGATCTCACGCCTTGTGAGGTTTTTGATGATATCTTTCTTATTTTACCATAATCTGTATCTTTGAACCACCGGTTTTTGTAATTCTGATACAATTGTCTCCATAATATTAGGATTCGTTATCATTCAGCACTTTTAGTGCCTCCTGGAGCTGATTGTCCTCCTCATGGGTGATCTCTTTTTTGTTTAACAATTCAGTACTCAGTTTCACTTCCACATTCGGCTGAATGCCTACTTTATTTATATTGTTGCCCTTAGGTGTAAAATAATTGGATACTGTAAGTTTTACTGCACTTCCGTCTGCCAGCTGACGTACAGACTGAACCACACCTTTTCCATACGTTGTAGTACCTACAATGGTTCCGATCCCGTAATCCTTGACTGCCCCTGCAAAAATCTCCGATGCACTGGCACTGTTTTCATTTACGAGTACTGCCAGAGGGATCTCCAACGGATCCTTTCCATTCGATGTCTCCTCTGTTCGGTTGCCATATTTGTCTTCTGTATATACGATCAGTCCTTCCGGAAGTACATGATTTAATATGCTGCATACAGAATCAAGAAGGCCTCCCGGATTATCCCGGAGATCAATCACCAGTTTCTGCATCCCCTGGTCTTCCAGACTCTGAAAGGTTTCCAGATACTGATCCGGAGTCACACCTGTAAACTCTGAAATATGAATATATCCAGTCTCATCGTCCAGCATTTCACCGAACACTGAATGAAGCTCTACATCTCGTATCTCTACAGTGATCTCTATGGGTTTTTCTTCATCCTCTCTGTGAATGGTCAGGGTTACCTGATCCTTTCCACTGTTTCTGATCAGACCGGCTACTTCTGAAGTATCCATCTCTGTAATATCTTCCCCATCTATGGCACTGATCACATCTCCCTCTTCCAGCCCTGCAATCTCTCCCGGACCGCCTTCATAACATTCTGCGATCTTTACACCCCCTTCTTTGTTGGCTTCCATGGAAATACCGATTCCCACATAAGATCCGTCTGTAGAAGATGTTTCCTGTTCATATTCTTCCGCTGTATAATATCTGGAATAAACATCCCCAAGTCCATAAATCAGACCTGCATACATACCTTCTGCCAGCTGGTCTTCGTCTTTTTCCCCAAGATAATCCTGGTCGATCATTTTTTCCAGATATTCCAGCTTCTGTACACGACTGTCATCAGAAAGAACACCTGTGTCCAGAAAATTCCCTGCTATTTTGGCTCCACCTGCCACAATTACTGTAACCAGCACTCCCGTAGCAATTCCCTTTTTATATTCTTTATTTTTCATGTTATCTTTTATTCTCCTGTATCCATTCTGCCTTATCTCTTACTATAACAGAATATGCGGCACAATGCTTCTTTTTTTACAAAAAAGCTTTGTGCCGCATACTATATATTTTTTTCTGTATTTAATTTATACTCTCAGATGTTTTCTTGTGGTCCAGAAACTTCCAATGAGACCAATTCCGATTCCAAGCGCAAGTCCAATGGGAAGCAGTGTCTGATAAATCTGTGCTACAGGAATAAAAGCAACCACTCCTGTCAGGACATTAAAACGGTTCAGGATATATTCTACTGTATTGTTATAGAGGAAATACAGTACAGCCAAAGGAATCGCAGCTCCGATGATTCCCAGTACGATACCTTCCAGAAGGAAAGGTGCACGTACAAAAGCATCTGTGGCTCCTATGTATTTCATGATTCCGATTTCTTCTTTTCGTACAGAAATACCTACAGAAACCGTATTACTGATCAGAAATACAGAAATCAGGACCAGAAGAGCAATGATGATCATGGAGGCATAAGATACCAGTTTATTAAAGCTACCAAGAGTATTAGCAGCCTGTTCAGACTGATTAACTTCTCTTACATGATCAAGCCCCTGAATATATGCAACCAGCTCTGGCTGTTTCTCGATCTGGTTCATATATACCTGATAGTTTGCTGAATTTACCAGCGGATTGTCGTCTTTGAAACCATTGGCTGCTTCAGAGCCCTGGAAATACTGGTCCTTAAACTGCTGCCATGCTTCATCTGCGGATTCAAACACTACTTTCTCTACTTCCGGTCGGGCTTTGATCAGATTGCCGATTTCGTCCATCTGCTCCTGGGTGGTGCCTTCTTCAAAAAAAACCGTAACAGGAACTTCCTGTTCTACCTTGTGTGCAATATTATCTACATTATTTACAATGGAATAAAAAACTCCTACCAGAAAAATACAGGCTGCCATTGTAAGAATGGATGCAATAGAAAACATCCAGTTACGTTTAATATTTTTGATTCCCTGTTTCAGGGTATACCATATCGTACTAGGCCTCATGATATCCTCCCTCTTTTTCATCGCTGACGATCACACCGTCATGCATGGTAACAACTCGTTTCTTCATTGCATTAACAATTTCTTTATTGTGTGTGACTACCAGCACTGTTGTGCCACGTTCATTGATCTGTTCCAGGAGTTTCATAATCTCCTCGGATGTCCTTGGATCCAGGTTACCTGTAGGCTCATCTGCCAGAAGAATGTCCGGACGGTTGACCAATGCTCTGGCAAGTGCTACTCTCTGCTGCTCACCACCTGAAAGTTCATCCGGAAATGATTTATATTTCTCGGCAAGTCCTACTTCCTGAAGCACTTCAGGAACACGTTTACGGATAACTCTGGTAGGTCTGCCGATAACACGCTGTGCAAATGCAACATTCTCATAAACATTGCGGTCCTTCAAAAGACGGAAATCCTGGAATACAACCCCAAGCTTTCTCCGGTATTTGGCAACTCTCCGGTGTTTCATCTTTTCCAGTCTCTCACCACTGACGATCATCTGTCCACTGGTGCTGTCCAGTTCCTTCATGAGAAGCTTGATCAGTGTTGATTTACCAGAACCACTGCTTCCTACAACAAAAACAAACTCTCCTTTATCTACATGTAAGTTGGCATGATTCACGGCCGGAAGCCCTTTACCATAGGACTTACTTACATCAATCAAATCGATCATTTCTGACTCCTCCTTGTTTTTTATAAAAAGCCGCAAATATCCTTGTCTTGCATAGCGTCAAAAATGCCGCCAGTATCCCGGCAGCATTTTACTGCATCCTGCGGCACAGTTATTTTAATGTTTTTGTAACATTGTTGTAACATATATTCCATCAGAATGCAACCTTTTTTTGTGATTTAACAAAATTTTCATAGAATCACAGTACTTATTTTCAGAAATCCTCTGTTAATACTCCAGGGTCTTCATATACTTCATGTAGAGATTTGCGTTTTTTATGCACATTCTGTGATTTCCTATTGTAACCCGAAAAGCCTGTAAAATCAACATTTATCAGGATTTTATGTTTATTTTTGTATTCTATAATTTCCCATTATATTATACGATTTTCTGTCTACGGTAGACAAAAAGATGATACAATATCACCCGGCAGCTGGGTACCTGCCGGGGTTTTTGTCCCGTTTATCACTGCTTTTTGATATACGTCGCAGATACAAATCCATAGTATTTTCCAGCAATTCGGATGTAGTGCCAGTTGGATCCATCTACAGCTTTGATGGTGTCGCAGACATCCACCAGATTATCTTTTTTCAGAAGTGGCCACTTCTTAATCTTTGGATTCTCTGTGCCAGCCCAGGAACGTACATTAAGCTCTGTAGCGGTAACTTTTCCCACATATTTCGGTGTCTTGTTCAGCTTCACTGCTGTATCTGTGGAGGTCTGTTCTTCTGCTCCGTAATCAATCCATACATATCCGTCAATGACAGGAGCATTTAGTTTGTATTTCTTGTTGCAACAGGAACCTCCATTAACTACTACTCCCGGAGTGCTGGAAGTGTTGCCCTCGTTAGTGTAGACATACTGTGTATCGTACTTGTTTACGGATCCGATGTGTGATCCGTTCCGGAAGATGATCAGTGCACCTTTCTTCGGTACTTTCTTCCAGGTGCCTTTTGTCTGTGCATGTTGTGTGACGTTTCTACAGTTGTAGAACCCGCCTCCCATAATCTGGAGGGCTGTCTTCAGACCAAGCACTTTCGTTAGTTTCCAGAACTGATATACTGCACACCAGGGCTGTCCCTGGCACCCTGGCTGTCCCCAGGAATTTACGTCTCTGGCAAACTTGGTGTAATTGTTGTATCCGGCGTTACGCTGGAAGTCGTCAAGATATGCTGCTGATTTCTTTTCCAGATACGGTGTTCCGGTTGCTTCTCCGGCATAATAATTACCAAGATCAGTAAACTCTTTTAATTTATCCACTTTTTTCTCCTTGTCTTCTGTGTAATTTTTGTAGAATACATTCATATCCACATTTCCGGTAATTCCGGAAACTTTGCCTTTGCTGGAGTACTGCCAGCCAACGCCAATGTCTGGCCTCAGTCTCTCCTGTATGGTTCCGTTGTCATCTGCCGGATATCTGGCAATCCAGAGGTCGTATTTTCTCAGTTTTTCAGTAAGAACATTCTGGTACCAGTCTGTGTTACAATAAATTCCTACCTTGTATCCGGCTTTTTTGATTCGATTCAGAAATGCTTCTGCAATCTTTTCAATGGCTGCACTACCAAGTTTTCTCTGTGAGCTATACTCAAGATCATAGAATACCGGAAAATCCAGTCCTCTTCCTGCCAGAACGCTCAATGTATCCTCTGCTTCTTCCAGAGCCTGTGCCGGTGTCAGAGCATAGCTGTATTTATATCCACCTACAGGAATTGCGTTCGCCTTGCAGCCTTTATAATTGTGCTCGAAGCTGGTGTCTGGTCCGTTTTTCTGATGGATCCGCAGGATTGCAAACTCTACACCGCTTTTCTTTACTTTTGTCCAGTCAGGTTTCCCCTGATAGCTGGATACATCAATACCTTTAATTTGCATATAGATCCTCCTTTAGAGAAAAGAGAGCGATCACTCGCCCTCTGAATACTTCGTTCTGTCCCAGATATCTTTTACTTTTTCCCAGCCACCAGTAGCTACCAAATAAACAATAAAAGCAGCAATAAACGAGGCAAAAATATAGTACCACGTGATCACCATCTTATAGTATGTACATAAAACAATCAGTGCTACCGGGCACAGGATCAGTGATGTGACAAGTGCTACAATGCTGGTTGGAATCTTATTGAGCCCTGGGAGCTCCTTAATCACCTGCACGATAATCGATACCAGAAAAGCAAGTCCTCCGATCAGTGCCAGTCCATAGGTTACATAATTCATTATTTCATTCATATCTATTCCCCTTTCTTTTTGATGTGAAGTTCGTCAATTTCTGCTTTCATTTTGGTCACCATGCCGTTTCCGCCTAATTCATGATATGCTGCATACATCTCACAGTAGTTTTGGTAAGCGTAGGAAGGAATGGTTCCAAGTGCTGTATACTTTGCATGGTACTCTATGAGTTGGACGCGAAGCAGAAGCATCGTTCCTTTGCTGTTGGCGTCTCGGTCTTTCTTCTGATTTTTCAGGAGCCAGACAATGTAACCTAAGAGTATCGGTAATACAATAGTATATGTCTGGATAAGTATTTCTTTCACTGTTCCACTCTTTCTCCGGTTGCGCCGGCGCAATTTTGTATAAAAATAAGAGCCTTACGGCTCTGCTCTGATTTTCTTCATATTTTTCCTCTGGACGCAACGTAGGACAGGATTTTGCTCCTGCCCTCGTTTTTTTTATGTCCATCATCGCTGTCTGCAGTTATATATTAACTCCAGGACGCAAGAAATGCAAACTCTAATCTTATCGAAAAAGCTCGTTATCGTCAGTATTTTCATATTTTCGGCAAGCTCTCTCCAACAGATCTAAATTGTCTTCGATCTCATCCAGCGGTTTTCGGCGTGGACCTTTCTGGATGTACAGCAAGAGGTCATAGATCGCGGACCAGAGCTTCCGGATGATCTGCAGCTGCGTCATTAGTGTCTCGTCTGCACAATGCAGATCAACGCAATGCCGGTCATTACTCCGGCAGCATATAATATGATTCCGGCTGCTACGCTCATTTCTTTTCCTCCGTGATAAGATCCTGATACTCCTGTTCGGTCAATTTTCCGCGTTCCTTGGCCTGATCCACCATTTTGAGCCAGTCCTCATAGTTATACATTTTCTTCATTTTCAGCAAAATTCTGTACATTTTCCTCTTCCTCCTCTTCTGGAATATAGACATCCGTCATTGCTGCCAGATACTGGATTGTTACTTTCTGATTCTCAATGGTCTGATTCTGTCTTTCGACAGTTGCTTTGAGATTTTCGTTCTCCGCCACCTCTGCTGGTGTCTGAGACATTCTTTTTACTTTCATTCTTTTCGTCTCCTTTCAATTGTTTTAGATATTTTCTTGTTCTTTCTCTTACTTTGTTTGAGTTTCCTTTTTCCGCATTATTCTGCCAAGCATTATGATGCTCTTCCACTTTCTCCGGAGGTAGTTCTCCTCTTTTGGATTTACGCACCATTCTGGCCAGAGTTTTTCTTTCGTGCTTTACGCTGTCCGGATTGAGCGTCATGATAACTTTCCCGGTGTCTGTCATGCGGTATCGGAAACCTAAGAACGTAAATCCTTTTCTGAGTGGGACGACATGGGATTTCTTTTCGTTGATTTCCAGGCCATATGCCTGTATCTTTTCAACGGTTTCGGTGTATGTCTTTTCTGCCTGTTCTTGTGTCGGTAAGAGCATCCAAAAGTCGTCCATATACCGGATATAATACTTTACATGCAGCTGCTCTTTTGCGTAATGATCCACTGGATCCAGGAGGGCGATACCGGCAATCTGGACCATTTGGGATCCTGGGTTGTATCCGGTCTCGCCAGCATACTGATCTCTCAATACTCCGCATGACATTCTCGTGGTATCAGGATCTGTGTTGCAGTAGATCTGATGCTCTACGTCCTTGTGGCGCATGTTGAGATAATAACCATGTATGTCAATCTGGACGATCCATCCATCTGAGCCGTAGTTGCAGAAATAATTCCACAAATATTTCTTAATCAGCTTTCTCGCAAAATCTGTGCCCTTTCCGGTCTGGCAGGCGCAGTTTGCATAAATAAAGCTTCTGGTCATTTGAGGATATAAAGAATTATCATTGATGCTTCTCTGATAAATCCGGTCTTTAAACGGAATACTTAATGCTTCCCGGCGTTTCGGATATGTGATCAGCACCGGTTTGGGCGTTCCATTCTTCCACGTTCCTTCTTTTAACTGTTTCTCCATACGGAGAAGATTTTCTTCACCGTTTAAAACAAAGGATTTCACAGAGGGTTTCCAGGAAACTCCTTTCCTGCATTTCATCATGGATCCATGCAGGCTGTCAAAATCTGTTATATTCATTTTTTGTTCCGCAGTTTCTCAGTGTTGGCAGGCTCGCTTGAGTCACGCACTGTCTCTTTCGATTATCCGCAGTATTGTTTAGGCTTCTGCCAGGGATTTCGGCTCCTTGTCTATAATCTTCAAGGCAATCATTGCTATGCAATGACTATAATGCTCTTAGGAAGACAATCGGGGCGTAAGTATTCGAGTTCCAACCGTTCGTGTTGTTGACTCCGCCATCAGCGTTCACATTCATAACGTTATTAGCGTTACCGCGATTAGCTGAACGTGAAAATACATTCTGAGGTGATAGCCTACATCCCATATTTTCAGGAGTATCTTTCTATGTCCGATTCTCTCCACTTTTTGATGTAATTTCTTGCCTTTACAGCCTGATCTGACCAGTATTCTACCCTCTTTCCTCTAAGATGGAAAAGTGGATGTGCAAGCCCGATCAATGCAAGCAACTTGCTACAGTCCAGGATTGCCTGGCGTTGCAATCTACTTCTCCAAGGCCACATTTCTTTCTTGTTCTTTTCTGTTACCCGGATGTTGTTGGCTGTCCAGGAATTCAGGTAAATAGCCGTTGCAGTCCGAACAATATCATCTGTGAGTGACTGGCGGTGTTTTGGAAGAAACACATTTTCATTGTCACAAATCTTGATTGTGTAGAGTGCCAGTTCTCTTGCGTACCACACGGCATTTAACTGCCTGTTCTGTGGAGTGTCCGGTACATTTCTTTCTCCTGCCTTTACTGACATTTTCTTTCCTTTCTATCCCTGCATCCGTGGGTGCAGGGATTAATTGATTAATGATTATATGAAGACAAGCGGGGCGTAAGTATCCGAGCCCCAACCGCACGTGTTGTTGACTCCGCCAACAGCGTTCACATCCATAACGTAATTAGCGTAACCGCGACTAGCTGAACGTGAAAATACATTCTGAGGTGAGGTGTGGTTTGCTGCCGAATACCGAATCATAAATGGGTACTTCTTCCAAGGCTCGATCGGGATCTTGGATTTCGTTCTTCTCTGCCAGTATTCATGTACTGCCCCTTCCTCTTTACTCATGTTGACATTCATCTGGGACATGGACGCAAGGAACACTTTGTCGTATGTGATGTCTGTCACTCCGCCATCGTTTACGGTATTTGCCAGAGTAGTTACCTTTACGGTCTTCAACACTGCCAGCATTTCGGCTGGCATTCCGCAGAGAAAACCATCTTTTTGGGCAAGCTGAGCCGGTGCAATATCCCAGTCATCCTGCTTTGCCCACCATTTTCCTTTCGGCTGTGTAGAATTAAGCCACTGTCGAGCGGCTGAGTACTTCCATCTATTCCAGCCATATCCGGCTTCCTGCATACTGTTCAGGTTTTCGTTTCTGGTCGCATACTGCATCGTTCCCAGGGATGTTCCGCCGGATCCGGAAGTGATCGGCACTGTCTCGATTGTTGTGATTCCATCGGCGGCGTATGATGTTGCTTTCCAGTTGCTTGATGTAACATCCGGCATCTGTGTAAATCCGGCTACGGATCCGCCTGTCGGTACGTCTTTCGTAAGCGTAAACTGCCATGTTGTATCTTTCTGTGCGTCTTTATCTCCCCATTTCGCCCCAAGGGTTACGTTGTAGGTTCCGGCTTTAAGTCCATCCGGACAACGCAAAAATGCGCGATTACTGAACTGTACTCCAAACGGGGTGGTGTAATGTGCTTCCAGGAAAGTTCCCTGGATGATTTCACCGTCTTCAAGTTCTACATCTTCAAAGTGTGTAATCTGCCATGGGAAGTCGTATTCTTTGTTTGCGGCTGTATCTGTCCATTTCTCAAGAATCTGATCGCCATAATCAAAAATCTTCTGAGCATAGCCGTTCCGGGAAAGGCCACTGAGCTGTCCCCATGTACTTATATTTTCCAGGTTTGCCGACTGCGTAAATGCCATGGTCTGCAATGCCTGTGATATTTCCTGCATAGTAGATTCTCGCGGAAAATTAATGAGTGTCTGGTCTCCTGTTGCCATTTTCTCCTCCTATTCTGTGTATACTACGTCCAGTCCACCATCGTCTCCTACCCGAAAGGTGATATGGTTGGTCTGGGTTTTAAGGGTTTCTGTTGCCTCATTCGCTGCCGAAGCTGCAGCATTGGCAGATGTTGCTGCCTGGTTCGCTGAGGCAGTGGCGGTGTTGGCATTCTTGGTTGCCTGGGTGACATCTGAGAGCTGCTGTCCTATCTCTGTAGAGAGATCGGAGGCGTCTGAGATGGTTTTCCGGAGGGCGGTGTTCTGGACAGTGGCGTTTTCTATAGTTTTTTTCAGAGTGGATGCCATTTTCTTTGTGGCTGTGTTCTGTCTCTGAATCTCCAGATCGGTGTGTTCTGTTATTTTTTTCTCCGCTGCTGTTTCCTGATCTCTGATGTACTGAGAGGTCTGGTTTTTCACTTCCTGAACGGACATGTTCTGCTGTGATACAACGGTATTAACTGCCTGCTGTCGGGTTTCGGTGATATCTTTCTGCGCCTGAATAACAGATTCAGTCACATGAGTGTCGAATCCAGATACCTGTGCATTCACATTATCCTCAGATTCTTTTGCGGCTTTTCTGGACTGTTCTGCCGCTGATGCATAACCGCCTGCGGTATCTCTGCTGTTCTCAGCTTCCTGTGCTGCCTTGACTGCGTCTGTGTGTAACTGCTGTACATCTGCCTGGGCTGCTTCCGTAGCCTGCTGTGCAAGTTCTGCTGCTGCTCTGGACGCTTCTGCCTGCTTTGCCCTATTAACAACATCATCATGCATGGCAATGTATTCTGGTGTGAGATCACCTGGAAGTGTAACGAGCTGCCAATACTCTGTGTTCTTTCCTTGCGCCGGCGCAATTCCAGTGATCCTGGTTCCAAGTTCTGCCAGGCACAGGTAAGAGCCTCCTTCGTAGCTTACAAGATCAAGGTATTCATACTCTGTGGATGAATCATACTCACCTCTGGGATTTGGGGAGACATTGCCTAAATCAGTTTCCTGATAGTTATTTTCTATATTCATCGTTTTGCCTCATTCCTCTCTGTGACAAGCGTTGATTACTTTTTTTGTATACATCTTCGTAAAGTTCCTGTCTATCTCCATTAAATGTATACTCAGCATAGATTCCATCACCGCTTACAGTGGTGGATACCAGGCATTTGTAGTTTTGCAGTGTCTTGCAAGGCCACACTACGAAAACATTACTCAAGTCAATTGGTGGAGTTAATGGTGTATCCGCAAGATTGTTGTTATACCATTCAACCAATTTCTTTTTACACACGCTCTCAAAGTGTGCCATTCCTGTTATGGTCATGTTCTACTCCTTTCAAAATTTCAGTCTATACTTCAACCGGCTTCCTACTCGCCGGAAGCGCACCTTGTCCACAGTCGGATCAGAATACATTTTCAAACGTCCCTTCACGACTTTAAACGCAGTAAAAAAGACATTGCCAGTCTCACCCTTCAGATCTATTTCTTTCTGTCGGACGTACTCATCAATGTCTTTCTTTCCCTGTTCTACTCTGCCAGGTACGGACGCTGCCTCTTTTCCTGCCTGCTCTGCGTAATACTTCGCATTGTCCTGTGTTCTTCCCGGAAAATCTTCTCTGCCATGAGCCCAGGCTTCCGCTTCTTTCTGGGATTGTTCGGCTGCGTTCGCTGCCTGATTAACCGATTCAATTACATTCCGGAATAATTCTGGTTCTTCCGGTGTTTCCGGAATATCTGGTTTGGGACGAGCCTTGACCGGTAAGGTAATCCGGTACTCTGTTTCGCCACTGTCGGAATCTGCCAGATACACAAATGCGTAGATATTGTAATTATTTACTGCATCTCCATTCTCCAACATGGAATCCGGAATCTGTACAGATGTAACATTATCCACAGTGATTCCGATTCTTGTTGTCGATTCTCCGCCCTTATCATTCAGGGAAAAGTGGATTTCCACTGCTTTAGGAAGGCTCAATCCCTGTATCTGGAGAATCTGTCCATAATCGTACTGCCACAGTCCGGATGCCCTGGCGTAGTGGTCTGAATCAATGATAGCTGTGATCATTTCTTATCACCTTCTTTCAATATCTTTTTCAGTTCTTCTATTTCTTCATGCTGTTCTTTTAGCATAGCGAACATGGCAGGAATCAGCACAAAACTGTTCCAGGTCTCAGGACGGCCATCTGGGAGATAATCTGCTGCCAGTGGGAAATGTTCTGCAATATCCTCTGCGATAAACATAGGGAATTCTTTTCCATACCGGCTGTCGTCCTCTGAGAGATAGCCTTCTTTGTATTTCGCCCATACAGGTGTGATGTTGTACCACTCTTCCAGATCAGTCTCTGAGATAGGCGCACCAACGTCTTTATATCTTTTGGATGAAGATGATTTTACTCGCAGTATGCAATCCGACTGTTTCCATATGGTAGTGCTGCCATCAGTGCTTGCTGCTAAACTATTGAATTTTGGAGAAGTGTAGACCGTTAAGTTTCTTGTACTCGTTCTGCCATCGACTTCTACATTATTGGAAAAGCTTGCATTCTTAGCTGAAAAGCTCGTTGTTACGTCAAGTTTGTACGCTCTTGCTATCCACTTTCCGTTTGAATTTTTATATAACGGCAAGAAATTATTTGGATTAGGATCATCTTCGTTTTCGATAATAACCTCATCTTCATCATGCAGCACATCTTCCAGCACCCACGACACGACATTGTTGGAATTCCGTACCATTTTTCCAGAGCTTTCATACACACCATATTCTGAGTACACGATAACGCTCACTTTTGTTTCTGTGGTGCTTAATACTACCGGTTTTCGGAACAGAATCAGGCCGGTTGCGTTTAGTAGCGCGCAGACTTTTCCATCGCCTGTGTAGAACATCTGTCCACCGTTGGAAAGTTCCGCACTTAATCTGTCGCTGTCATCGTACACACGCAGTATGCCATTTCCATTCCCCTTGCCTCCCAGTGATAACTGGCCACCGGAAGCCCAGTCCCAATGGATGCCGACTACTGCAAGTTCGTTCAGAGTGGCGTTTCCATTAGAATCAAAGCCTGCTTTCCAGACAGTTGTGGAATCATCGCCGGTGTAACTCTGCGTGACAAAAAAGCCATCAATGCCAGACTTATACACCACCTTTGACTCTGACAATTTTGGCTTGTCGTGCTTGTAGAACAGATAGGATCCGTTTTTCTGTTTCACTGTTGTGAAAAAGAATCCCATTGTATTAGCCGCCAGTTGGTTCATCTGCTGGCCTGCAAGGTCGTAATCGGAAAGTATTATTTCTGTTTGATCTCTGGCTTTTTCCAATAATTTTGTAGTTATACTGTATTTTGTAAAAGTCTTTTCTGTGGGTGTTTCTGCTGTAGAGATAATCGCCTGTGTACCGCCCATGTTGAATGTTGTCTCTGTTACCACAGTTGCGTATGATCGGTCTCTTACTGTAACTATGGCTGCATCTCCTGCTTCGATAGTAGGATTGCTCTGGACAGAAATGCTCAAAGGTCGCAAAGGTTTGTTGATAGTTTTGTCTCCAATATGCTTCGCAATAGTCTCTAAGGTGCCAGAACTGATCAGGGGATTTTCACTGATTTCCAATGCATATGTATCTGTCCCCTGCAGGTAACTTTCTTCTGAATCATTGTTTCTAATTGTCACTTTGATTCCGGTTATATTGATATCGTTTCCATTAACTGTCTGGCTGTATAAATTCTCAAAATGGTGATAGTTGGATGTGTCCGAATCTTCCAACTCATCTGGAACCGTCAGAAACTCGTACCATCCAAAAGACAATCGTCCCAGATGGTCAATTCTCGCATAGCATCCCATAATCTGTGCGCAGTAAGATATAATATCCCGATACGTCAGGCTTTCAGTAGGCTTTTTATCTACTCTGTAAGTGCCCATTTCAATGGTGCTGGCGTCAAAAGTGACTTCACAGTCTCTGCAGGCACTCTGTATTATTTCTCTGATAGACGCAGGGTAAGTTAAAGTACTGTCGCTGTAAGGTCTCGAGAAAAAGAGCATTTCGTCATATGCTTCGATTTGTAGCGTGCTATCTCCAATTGTAGCCTTATATATCCGATATGTTCCTTTTTTGACATCTTCATAGGTTCCATCAGAGAGTTTCAGTCCTATAACCGCCTGAATATCTGCATCTTCAAAATCGTACGAATCATATCGCCCGTCCATGTTATCGAGGGCGATCGAATACTTTTTGATGACTGCTGCGCCTATCTCAAATTTTCCAGAAGCAGAGGTTGCCTCATTGATTTGATATTTACGTAGGTCCTGAAGGGATAGTGGAATCACCGTTCCATC
>OLOA01003100.1_pt1 | contig 14018 bp, 14 predicted proteins | sample 1672201 | NCBI WGS metagenome assembly OLOA01 (sample SAMEA3136658, study PRJEB25190) | human gut metagenome
GCTCAGCGCTGCACGCGCGGTATTCGATACCGTGGACACCATTCTGCACGAGGAGGGCATCTTATGAGCAAACTCCGCATTGGCTTTGTACTGACCGGTTCGTTCTGTACCTTTTCCGCCGCTTTCGCACAGGCAAAACGCCTGCGGGAGTCCGGCGCAGTGCTGACGCCGATCTTCTCGGAGCACGCCGCCGGCATGGATACACGCTTTGGCACGGCGGCGGTGCGTGTGGCAGAGCTGGAGGAGATCTGCGGCAAAAAAGCGCTCCGCACCATTGCGGAGGTGGAACCGCTCGGCCCGAAGTCCATGCTAGATGTGCTGGCGGTGGCACCCTGTACGGCAAATACAGCGGCAAAGCTGGCGCACAGCATTACGGATACCACGGCGACCATGGCGGTGAAATCCATGCTGCGCCGGCAAAAACCCGTGGTGCTGGCGCTCGCCACCAACGATGCCCTGCGTGGCTCGGCGAAAAATATCGGGCTGCTGATGAATACCAAGCACTATTATTTCGTGCCCCTGCGGCAGGATGCGCCGGCGGAGAAACCCGCCTCCCTGGTGGCGGATTTCGAACAGCTGCCGGAAACCGTGTCCCTTGCGCTGGGCGGAAAACAAATTCAGCCCGTGTTTTTCTCGTAGACACAAACCGTTAACAACCTTATGGTATACTAAAAAGCAGGTGGAAATCGACAGCTCGGTTTCCACCTGTTTGTGACTGGACGAAATATGCGGATGAAACGGGGAGAATGCATCAATGGCATGGATCATTTTGAAGCAGGCGGCGATCATGCTGCTGCTGAATCTGGTGGGCATCATCGCCTACCGCACGAAAATTGTGGACAAGAACGGCGGCCGCCAGTTCTCCAGCTTTGTGCTGGAGATCGTCACGCCGGTGCTGGTGGTGAACGCCTATTCCGAGGTGGAGTACGAGTTCCGGCTGGTGGTGAATATGCTGTGGACGTTCCTCATTGCGGCAATCTCCTACGTGGTGGCGATCACGGCGGCGTACCTGCTGATTCGCCGGAAAGCCGGCAGGGAGACGGAGATCGAGCGCTTCTCCGTCATCTACAGCAACTGCGGCTTCATGGGCATCCCTCTGGCGAGCGCCCTGCTGGGCAACGAGGGGGTGTTCTACGCCACGGCGTTCCTCACCATCTTCTTCTGCTTTGCGTGGACGCACGGCATCATGCTCCTCACCGGACAGCACGACCGCCGTGCCCTCCTGAAAAAGTTCTGCTCTCCCACCATGATCGGCATTGCCATCGGACTGGTGCTGTTTTTCTGCCGCATCCAGCTGCCGGGAATCCTGCAAACCACCTTTGACTACGTGGCGGGGCTGAATACGCCGATGGCAATGGTCGCCTCCGGCATCAGCGTGGCGCAGGCCAACCTGCTGCAGGCGGTGCGCACCCCACGGGTGTACTACGTGAGCGCCGTGAAGCTGCTGGGCATTCCTCTGCTGCTGACGCTGCTGTTCTTGCCCCTGTCCTTTATCCCCATGGAGGTGCGGACGGTGGTGCTGGTGCTCATGGCAGCGCCCTCTGCGGCGATGTGCACGCTCCAGTGCCAGAAGCACAGCATGAACGACGTGTACGCCTCCGGCATCTTTGCCATGACAACGATTTTGTCCATGGCGGCAATGCCGGCGGTGGTGAAGCTGTTTACCACGCTGCTGGAACTGGTGTCGGCGTGACCTGCCGGAATGTGTATACGGTGTAAATTTTATCGGATTTGGCACTTTTTCAGTTGCAATTCGTAAAAATTTGTGATAAAATGAATAAATAAGAGAACCTCTGGATTGGTACGTGAGAGAAACCGGAGGCAAGAATCCGATTGTTCCGGAAACGGGATGGTCGGATATGTTTTGAAAAGAAAAGGAAGAACGTCATGAACGATTGTGGCATTAGTAAACTGGATCTCAAGCGGAGAAACCGCATGCAGATCCTGCGTGTAGTGCGGGAGCAGGGACCGATCTCCCGTGTAGATATCTCCACGGCACTGCAAATCACCCGTGCGGGAACCGGTGCGGGTGTAGCCGCCCTCTTTACTGGGGAGCTTCCGGTAGGCCATGCCGATTTCGTCGCCGTAGTACAGGAAGGGGGCGCCGGGCATGGTGAAAAGAAGTCCATATGCTACCTTCAGCTCCTCGGCAGAGAGGTTGAAGCTGGGTCGTGTGGTGTCGTGGTTGCAGGTGAGGAAGCACCAAAGGCCCTTGTCCTTGGTGTCTGTGTACTGGGGTAGGTAATCTGCCAGAAACCGGGTGACGTCTGTACCGGAGTCCTGCTTAAAGTAGCTGGTATCAGGACCCTGCATCACCATGTTTCCGTCGGTGTCATAGTCCCGCATTAGGCTGGAGTACCCGTTGCCGTGCCACTCCAAATAAAAGTCCATGTCAAAGCCACAGTTCAGCGCCTGACGGGGCAGGCCCCATTCGGAGACCAGAGCGGCCTCCGGGAATTGGGCGTCCAGCTTCTCCCGGATTTCCTGGTAAATGGCCTGGGTGTAGGAGCAGTCCGGCGTGTCGTGCTTCACCAGAGAGCCGGCCATATCCACTCGGAAGCCGTCGCAACCCCGCTCCAGCCAGAACTCCATGATGTCCCACAGGGCAGCCCGGGTGGCCAAGGCCTCCGGGCTGCCGGCAGGCTGCTGCCAGGGCTGGTTACATTGGCCGTAGCCGTAGTTTAAAGCCGGCTGACACTTGAAGAAGTTCAGAATGTAGGCTCCGTTCCGGGGAGCTTCTCCGCTGACAAAGGGCATTCCGTCCCCCCGGGCGAACCAGGCGTTGGTCCAGATGTACCGGCCGGAGTACTCGTTGGGTTCCTCCTGGCAGCTGGCTTGGAACCAGGGATGCTCTTCACTGGTGTGGCCTGGCACCAGGTCCAGCAGCACCCGGATTCCTTTCTCATGGGCTGTTTGGAAGAGGTGGATGAGATCTTCGTTGGTACCGTACCGGGGGGCTACACGTTTGTAGTCCCGCACGTCGTAACCTGCATCCTTAAATGGAGAGTCAAAACAAGGATTGATCCACAGGGCGTTACAGCCCAGGGATTTTACGTAGTCCAGTTTTTCTATGATGCCGGGGATATCGCCAATGCCGTCACCATTGGAGTCGTAAAAGCTTTGGGGATAAATTTCATAAAATACAGCGTCATTCAGCCAGGAAGCGGCCATGTTCCATTCCGTCCTTTTCATTCGTTGTGCAGCGCTTGCTGCCAATTTCATTATAGCACAGGCAGAGACATTTGTCTTTCTTTTTTAAAAAGGCCGGGTCCTTTTTGTAAGGGCCCATATCTCTACAGCAGGTCAGGAAATCGCAATCTCCTGCAGCGCCAGGGGATTGTCAAGGGAAATGCAGAGGGGTCAGAGTGACATTGCCTGGTGTATGGCATATCAGCTGCCGCTCATTTGGATTATGCGTTTCGTTGCACAGTTTCAGAACAATTTTAATCAAAAATACTGGCTGGAAGGTCCTTGCTTTTTGAAAGGGAATGTGATATAAGCTAGGCGAAAAGGTTTTGTGGAGATCTGGGGCAAAAGTGGGAGTGTCAAGGAAAACTTTTGCAGGGGATTGTGGGAGACTTGACGTATGACATCAGGAGGAAGTATTTTATGAGAGATTTCGGTGCGATGCGGGGCGCCCCATGGACTGTGGGGGACATACTGAGGCGTATGCTGTTAAGCTGGCTAACGGCTGTCTTGGTGCAGTATCTTTCCCTGAGGGCGGAGCTCCGCGGTTTGGAGGGGCTGGAGGGCTTGGCAGCTCAATCTGTGTTGCTGCTGCTGGGCATGGCAGCATTTCTTTTTGTACTGTTGTCCCTCTTGGCCAGGCGTTTTGAAACGCTTCGGTTAGAACGATGGGCCATATTTGTGGTTTTTGGAATTTTGATGATCACCTCTCTGCGCGCTTCCTTCGCGCCCCGCTATCTGCTTGCGTGCCTGATGGTTTTGGGTGTCTTGGGTGTGTACGCCTGGCGTGGCTGGTGTGGAACCGAGAAGGCGGTCCGGCGGGCGGGAGACCGGGGCCGAGGTGGACGGATTTGGACGGCAGTGTTTGCGACTGCGTTTTTTATTTTTGTGAGTTTTTGGACGGTGTACCGGGTCTTGACCTATCGGGCGCCCACCTTTGACTTCGGCATTTTTTCTCAGATGTTTCACCAGATGCGGACTACCGGCCTACCTGTGACCACGGTGGAGCGGGATGGCCCTCTTTCTCATTTTGCAGTCCACGTTTCGCCGATTTATTACTTGCTTCTGCCCTTTTATTGCATTTATCCCAAGCCCGTGACGCTGCAGGTGCTGCAGGCGGCGGTTTTGGCGTCTGCAGTGATTCCTTTGTGGAGACTTTGCCGCCGGCATGGATTTTCTGCTGGCGTCAGCGCCGGGGTTTGCCTGCTGCTCCTCCTCTACCCGGCGTATTCCGGAGGCACCAGCTACGACATCCATGAAAATGTGTTTCTAACGCCCCTGATTTTATGGATGTTTGATGGAATTGACCGTGAGAAGCGATGGGAGGCTCTCCTGTGTGGCGGTCTGACCTTGCTGGTCAAAGAGGATGCGGCGGTGTATGTGGCGGTGGTGGCGCTCTGGCTGATTTTACGGGCATGGCTCCGGGGGTGCAACCGGTGGGGGCTGGTGACCGGTGGGGTTCTGCTGGCTGGCGCACTGGCGTGGTTTTTGCTGGTTACAGCTTACCTGAGCCGCTACGGCGATGGGGTTATGACCAACCGGTATCAAAATTTTATGTATGGAGGGTCCGGTTCTCTGTTTTCGGTCATCTTGGCGGTGTTGCTGTCGCCAATGAAGGTAATTTACGAGTGTGTCGATCGGGAAAAGCTCTCCTTCCTTGTCCTGACGATGCTGCCTCTGCTGGGTATGCCTCTGTGGACCAGGAAATATGAGCGATACATTTTGCTGATTCCATATGTTCTTGTCAATCTGATGTCGGACTATCCGTACCAGCACAGTGTCTTTTTTCAGTATACCTACGGGTCGATAGCTTGCCTGATCTATATGACAGTGGTCAATTTGGAGGATATCATGGCAAGCTGGGAGCCAAACAGGGCTCTATTCCGGTATATCCCCTTGGGCCTGGCCATTGCGATCTCTGGCAGTTGCTTTGCTTCTGTGGTCGTTCCAAAGGCTACCGGGTATTTTGACTTGTACCAGAACAACCGGGAGGAATATATCCAGATCGGGGAATTCCTCAGCCAAATCCCAGAGGATGCCACTGTGACGGCAACCACCTTCTACACGGTGCCCCTTTCTCAGAGGGCGGTGCTGTATGATGTGCGCTACTGCTCCAGAGAGCACTTGCTCAGCACCGAGTATGTGGTTCTGGATGTGAACCATACAAGCAGCTACACCCTCTATGAGGAAAATGGGGAAGATGGGTATCAAAACTTGGTGAAGTTTCTGGAGAAAAATGGCTATACGAAATTGGATGCATGGGAAGACCGGCTGGAAATCTACCAGAAGAAATAGACGAGAGGTATTATTGAATTAGATTATAATTGAGGCGGAAATGCTGGACTGGTTAGCGATTTTCCGCTTTTATTCGTGATTTTTGTCGATTTTTCTCTTGCTTGTGAAATGGAACGCTATATATGGTAATATAGTTTTGCGAAATTTTACAAATAAAGGAGATGTGCAATATCATGGATAAGCTTGAAGGTCTGTTGTTTCGCTTCGGCATCTACAGGTGCCAGGAGGGCTACGATTGCATCTTGGCGGCGATGGAGCTGGTGGAGGAAGATGAGACGCTGCTGAAGCGGCTCATTGGAGGTCTGTATCCGGCTGCGGCGGCACGCTGCGGCAATACCCGGACCAGCGTCGAGCGCAACATCCGTACGTCCATTGCAAAAGCATGGGATGCAAACCCTGGGTATTTCTCAAAGATTGCCCACAGGAGCATTACACAGCCACCCACGGCGGGAGATTTTCTGTGTATGCTGCATGAGTATCTGCGAGAGCAGAAAGCCAGAAAGTAAAAAGTCCATATTGCAGGAACCCATGGGAAGCGCCCTGTTCTGCTTCGGTTTATCCGGAAGCGGCAGGGCGCTTCCTGTACGCCGGCCCGTGCCGTTACCGGGGCAAAGGCACGAGCCGGCGTTTTTACCTGAAATGGGGCAGTGGCGCCGGGGAGACTGGGCCCTGCAGCTCCGGAGCGGGGAGAAGATGCCCAGCGAAGTGAAGCGGATGAGGAACGGCGGCATGTTGCGCTTTCTATGGACTGACGGACGGAAGTAGGAGCTTCCACGTCGTATGGCTCCTGCCTGCCGGTTTGTAAGGAAGAAATGCTGCCGCCCTGTAGTCTGCCGGAGCAGCGCTTGACAGGGCAGGGAGAAGTTGGTATGCTAAGTGAAAAAAAGACAGGAGAGCGCAGGAATATGGGACAGGGAAAAGGCGGGGCGCTGGCGGCTTACCTGCGGCGGAGCTGGCCGGCGGCGGTGATTTTACTTCTGGCGACGGCTGTGTTTGCCGGTCTGTACGGATATGCCCATAGTGGGACGGCAGAGGAGCAGCAGCGGGGGGAAGCCTACGTGGAATATGAGACCGGAAGGGTCCTGGAGATTCTGTCAGACTCTTGCGAGCCCGACGCCGAAGCGGATGGCGCATACAGAGGGGACCAGAGCCTCCTGGTGGCTGTGACGTCGGGCCAATATCGGGGGCAGACCCTTTTGACGTCCAATGCCGTTGGGCCGCTGTACGGCGAGCCAGCGGCCTCAGGGGACCATGTGACGCTGCTGATCTCCACCTATGCCGATGGAAGCCACAATGCCACCGTGTATGAGCATGACCGGAGCATAGCCATCGGACTCATTCTGGCGGCGTTTCTCCTGGTGACCGTATTGGTGGGAGGGAAGACTGGCGCAAAGTCCATTTTGGGTTTGGCGATGACGGTGGCAGTGCTGGTGCTCCTTCTGATTCCCCTGCTTCTGAAGGGGTGGCCCACGGTGTGGACGGTGTTTTTGCTGTGTTCTTATATTGCAGTGGTCTGTTTTGTGATTCTGGGCGGTGTAAACCGGAAAATTTTATGCGCCTGCCTGGGGACCATTGCGGGTATGGCCTTGGCCACGGTGTTTGGACTGGGCGCGCAGGCTCTGGCCCATGTCAACGGCTTACGCATTTCCGACGTGGAGCCGCTGCTGCAGCTCCGCCAGACGGGAACGCCCATTGGCCTGCGCGGCTTGCTGGTGGGTGGAATTATCATTTCGTCTCTGGGCGCCGTGATGGATGTGGCCATGTCTATCTCCTCGGCCCTCAGCGAGCTGAAGGCGGTAAACCCGGAGATGACCCTGGGGGAGCTGTGGAAATCCGGCAGGAACATTGGAAGGGACATGGTGGGCACCATGACCAACACCTTGATTTTGGCCTTTCTTGGCAGTGGGTTTACCCTGATGATCTATCTCTACAGCCTGGACCTGCCCTGGCGGGAGTTGATGAGCTCCAGCTACCTGGCCTTGGAAGTGGTCAGCGGCGTCTCCAGCGCCATCGGCGTCATTTTGGCAGTGCCAGTGACAACCATCATCGGCGCCCTGCTTTTATCCAGGAAACAATGAATTGCAGCGCCGCAAAGTCCACTTCGGACCTCGCGGCGCTGCGAATGTTTTGGTCATAAAAGTCTTTAGTTGATGGTGATCCAGTCGGTTAACCAACGTGCATAGGTAATTGACCAGAGGCGCATTTGATTTTTGCCATCAGCTGTGGTGCGAAAAACCCACTCGACTTCTTCCGCTCGCGTAGTGGCGTTGCTTTCTGCAACACTGATACGAGCAGCGGGAGATGCTACAGCAGCTGAAATAATGCTTGAAACCAAAATTAAAGCGGCTAAACAAGAGATAAAAAACTTCTTCATAAATAATTACACCTATCCTTCTTCAATGCGAATTGGGAGCTGGTTCAGAGGAGGATTTTTGATGGCTTCCTCTGGCACGGTTCCAAAAAAGCTATTATCTACCCAAAGCCCATAAGTTCCTGTGCTCGTTTTTTGGATATAAGCGTTTTCGGCTGTAATTACCACATGTCCGCTGATTTCTTTAGTGGGAGGAAGCTCTGCCGGCTGAAACAGCACAAAATAGGACGCAAAAAACAATGTAAGACCTAAGACTGCAATAGCGGTGTGCGCAAAAGGACGCTTCGGTCGGGGATGTTCAACTGCGTTCACACGGTCTACTAGAAGACTCTCCGCATGGTTGTGCACAATGAACGTACACATGTGGGAGCGCGTCTGACCGCCCCCGCTGTCGCTGTTTTCATTTGATTGCTGAAGGACATGGAGGATGGATAAGAGATAGATCTGGTTATCCAGCGCGGGACTATTTCGTGTCAATAAGTAATCGCAGCGAAATTCCAGCAGGTCATTCAGATTATTTTCCATGCGATGCATGAGTGGATTCCAGAAAAATACGGCTTCCAGCATCAGGTACAAGAATTTAATCCAAATATCGCCGTTTCGCAAGTGCTGGCGTTCATGTTTCAGAATCCAGACCCACTCCTCATGAGACAGATCTGCATCGGGCAGATAGATGCGGGGTTTCAGAAGCCCCGATGCAATAGGGATATCCACTTGAGGAGACACGATGATTATCCGCATCGGAATTCCCAACGCGGCGGCTGCGCGGACAACCTGATCGTTATGTACGTGGACCCAGCCTTGCCGGGTCCGCCTGTCTTGCAGACAGAAATAAAATTCGCGAAGTAATACAGTCGAGCCGCCCACAATCCAAACAGCCACAGCGAATACCCAGGTTGGCACAGCGTCGAATAGCTTATAAACCAGTACTTGCTGCAGAAAACGCAGGACAACGTGGGACCTAATCACCAAGAACATGGGAGAATCCAAGGGGAAGAACACCCGGACTCCGGCCAGGATTGCCAAGGCAGCCAGGAGGGCAGGACTGTACTTCATTGCAATTTTCCAACGGGCCTGTAAAATGGCAATCGGAATTAAGCCCAGATTGAACCAAAAGACCGCGTTGAGAAAAGAGAGCACGCTAAAGCTCATTTATTGAGTTCGTTCCTCCGGGTCTGAATCATCCCCTCCAGTTCATCCAGCAGAGCGGGCGTCACCCCGTCGCTGTTTACCAAGCCAGCAAACAGCCGGGACAATTGGGCACTGTCTTTCCGGTTGAACAGGTTACCGGCAAAGTAAGCTTCTTCCGAAATGGCGGGGGTGAATACACGGCCATATCCTTTCCCACGGCGCACGAAGCCGGCTTCCTGGATGGCCTCTTTCTTCAGCATGCTGTTCAGCAGGATGTGGACAGAGCTGTCTTTCCAGGTTTTGTCCTGGGAGCGGGCAATGATGTCCGCACGGCACAGGGGCTCGTCTGCAGCCCACAGCACCTCCATAATTTCTAATTCGCTTTTCGTCAATCTCATCATGACAATCCTCCTTTTTGGGGTAGAAAGGTTACACTAAAAATATACCATGAGATAGCTCTGCTGTCAAGAGATAAATATACAACGGAAAAAAATATGGGTAAAATGGCAAAAACGCCGTTTTTTGCTGGGTTTCGACTGAAATAAACTGGGTTTTTTGCGGCTTTTGGGGGAAATTAGAGAAGCTGTGACCTGATTTCGACTTTTTACCAGACGAATTTACATATCAAGTAAACGTTGAAAAACGCAAGCACAACCGCATTGCAATCAAGCATCCAGCGACATATTATAAAATTTAGGATTGCATTAAAAAAGAAGACCCTCACAGAAATTAGGCAAATCCCCCACAATATTTTTTACAAGTGAGCACAAATTCCATCTTGACATGCGTCCAGAAATATGATATTTTATTAGCGGAGTAAAATGCATACGGTGTCAAGCATTGTAATAATGCTTCGAAAGGAGGCGATGCCCATGTGCCGCAAACGCCGCAAAGAGTATTCCTATTTTTAATTTTACACAAAAATGAAAAGGGCTGCGTAATCATGAAAAAAGCACGATTGCTACTTCTTACTTTTCTATTGGTAGGCACTTCTATCATATCAGCCGCTGCTCAGGCACAGGTTCCATCACAAATATCAGATACCGCTCGGCACTATCCTGTAACTTTGACACCAAATTGGACAGAAATGAAGCGCACCGACCGAGTAGATGCATGCCAACTCTCCAATGATGCAATTGAAAACATGTCCACAGAAGAATTGCTGCAAACTGTCCTGGCATACCCATTTATGATAGATCTATATGCATTTGACACCTACCGGGCCGGCTTTGAACATGTATATCGGGAGTTCCCTGCACTGGCAAAATTGACAAAGCGCGCAGATTTTGGGGCCGTATTAATTGACTTTTACCGTAACATTCCTGTAGAAAATGCATATTCTGTGTCTGCGAACGCAAACTACCAAAATATAAGGTCCCTGTCAATAATCGAGATTTTGATTGCACAGGAAGAAGTGACTGGTGGCTTAGATGAAGCAGAAGTTAACTTGCTCATCCAGATTTCTGAAGAAAAGAACCTAGAAAGAAAACGTAACCTAGAGGTAAACTGCGGAAATCTTACCACATTTCATAACGCTTTACAAGAAAATCCCGATTCTACCATTGCCCGTGCAGTAGCCACAGTCACAACTCCAAAAGGCACAAAAGTGGAAGTAGAGAACCAATCGTCTATTGTTGATTGGTCTGCCGCTGAAAAAAGTTCCCTAAATTCACAATGCCTGGCAGCATACCCAACTGCAACAAAGGTACGGGATGCAACGAAAAAGTATAATTGCCATTCGTATGCTTGGTATTCCACATCAGCTTCTAACTACTACTGGATGTCCGATCCAAGTCCCTATACGACAGATGGCAGCTATCAAAAAACATCCTCCTCCAGCAACGGCAATAAAGTATACTGGCAGGAAGAGATTTATGGTACATTTTACCCGGAGCACTCTGGCATTCTTGCAGATAATTTAAAAAATAACCCCTATATCTCTTGTAATTCTAAATGGGGACAACTTGGTTTGTACAATCACCCCTTAGATGACTGCCCCTACTCTAGCACTTGGTCTTACTGGACCCGCTAAACACGAAAATGTTTTTTGAATAAAAGGCCAAGCAAAATATGGGCAGGAGCGTAGCTCCTGCCCATATTTTGAGGAATTCTTACTTAAAGTACCGCTCCAGCAGGCCCTTCAGCGCCTTGCCGTGACGGGCCTCGTCCTTGGCCATTTCGTGGACGGTGTCGTGGATGGCGTCCAGGCCGTTCTTCTTGGCGCAGGCGGCCAGATCGAACTTGCCCTGGGTGGCGCCAAACTCGCAGTCCACCCGCCAGGCCAGGTTCTCCTTGGTGGAGGCCTTCATGTTGGGCTCCAGAGTTCCGCCCAGGATTTCGGCAAACTTGGCGGCGTGCTCGGCCTCTTCGTAAGCGGCCTTCTCCCAGTACAGGCCCACTTCGGGGTAGCCTTCCCGGTGGGCAATCCGGGCCATGCACAGGTACATGCCCACTTCGCTGCACTCGCCGGTAAAGTTGGCCTTCAGCTGCTCCAGGATGTAAGCTTTGTCCTCGGCGCTGATGTCGGGGTTGTTGGCCACGGTCTTCTCGTAGATGCCGAACTCGTGCTCGGCGGCCAGCTTCATTTCGCCGGTCTGCTCCACGAACTTGGAGCCGGGGACCTTACACACGGGGCAGTGGAAGTCCGCAGGCATCTCATCGCCTTCGTACACATAGCCACAGACAGGGCAGACAAATTTTTTCATTGTTGTTTCCTCCCAAAAATTAAAAAATTAAATGATATGATTTGCTTATCCTGCGGATTCCTCCACAGGGTAATTGGGGACACGGAGTTGGGTACAGGCGTGGCACAGCCCCTCAAAGCAGAGGGTGCAGCGGTGCACCTGCCCGGCTGTGACCTGCCTGGCCTCCTGCTCCAGATCCTGGGGCAGACGCAGGTCCGGTAGATCCAGGACGCAGCCGCATTGGGTGCAAATAAAATGGGCATGAGGCTGAGTGTTGGCATCGAAACGCTCCAGGTTTTGGACAATACCTACGGAGACGATGCGGCCCTCCCGCTTGAACAGGGCCAAGTTTCGGTACACCGTGGCCAGGGAGAGATCCGGAATCTGGGGCTTCAGCCGGTGATAGATCCACTCCGCGCTGGGGTGGGTATCTGTGCTGCAGAGGCAGGACAAAATGGCGTCCCGCTTTTTGCTCCGCTTCCTGGTTTGCTCCATGGCTTCACCTCTTTTTGATAATGATTCTTATTTGCATATTTAGAATAGCACATGGGGCCCGTTTTGTAAAGGGGAAAACCAAAAAATTTTCAGGTTTATTTTTGCGCCGGCCCCATATCCGGTGGGCTTCCCGGTTTGCAATCTATGAAATGGAAGGACAAAAAATTTACTGAGTCTTCCATAAAAACCAGGGAAACCGGTTGCATTCCCCCCCCATTTCCAGTATAATGTTCCCAATCAATACAATGCTTGGGGGTGCAGGCTGTGGGGAAAGTCATGGCGGTATTGTCCGGCAAAGGCGGCACCGGAAAAACGACAGTTTGCGCCGGACTGGCGTTGGAACTGGCGGCTCAGGGCTGCCGGGTGTTGTGTATCGATTTGGACGTAGGCCTTCGGAATCTGGACATTGCGCTGGGGATGGCCCAGGTCCCGGCTTTGTCCTTTCCCGATGTGAGTGAGGGCGGCGCGTCTCTTTTAGAGGCTGCCCGGCATCCCGGGTGCGAGGCCCTCTCCTTCCTGACGGCGCCGGTGGGCCGGCGGCCGGAGGAGCTGGATCAGGAAGCCTTTGCCCGGATGATGGAGGCAGTCCGGAAGACCTTTGACATTTGTCTGCTGGATGCGCCGGCCGGTGTGGGCGACGGCTTCCGCATGGCGGCCCAGGCGGCCAGTCTGGAGCTTTTGGTGACAGGGCCGGATCCGGGGGCCCTGCGGGATGGTACCCGGACCGGGGAGCTTCTGGAGCTTATGGGCAAGCGGGACGTGCGCCTGGTGGTCAACCGGGTGAACCCGAAGCTCTACAGCGCCATGAACCTGACAGTGGACGATGTGATGGATATGGTAGGCTACCCCCTGCTGGGGCTGGTGCCGGAGGATCGGAACGTACCTCTGGCAGCGGTTCACGATCGCCCACTTTTGCACTACGCCCGGCGGAGCCCGGCGGCGGCGGCGTTCCACCGGATGGCAAAGCGGCTCCAGGGCATCCCTGCGCCTCTGGCGGGGCTGAAATAGGACAGCGGTTTTTTGGAAGTTTTGATGGTTTGGAGTGATACGATGAACATTGCGTTTTTGGCACACGATAAGCGGAAAGAGTTAATGATCCAGTTCTGCACGGCATATAAGAGCATCCTTTCCAAGCATTCCCTCTTTGCAACGGCCACCACCGGACGTCTGGTGGCGGAGGCGACGGGCCTGCCCATTACGCTGCTGCTGTCCCATAAGCAGGGCGGTCACCAGCAGGTGAACGCCCGGATTGCGTATAACGAAATCGATATGGTGCTGCTGTTTACCAACCCCGATGCCATAGACCCCTGGGACGGCCAGCAGATGCTGGAGACCATCCGGTTCTGCGACAAGCACAATGTGCCCGTGGCCACCAATCTGGCCAGCGCCGAGATGCTGATTCTGGGCCTGCAACGGGGCGACCTGGACTGGCGGGAGATGGTCCGGCCCAAAAATACGCTGCGCTGAAGGCCCATGGGAGCGGCTGGCTTCCGGCAGGGGACGTGCCTGTGAAGAAAGGAAATGACTATGGAAAAAATCAAGCCCCGGACCCTGTCCGGATTTATGGAGCTGTTGCCTCAGCCCCAGATGCAAATGGAGCGGATGATGGAGATCCTCCGCCGGACCTACAGCCTCTATGGCTTTACCCCTCTGGACACCCCGGTGATCGAGTCGGCGGATGTCCTCCTGGCCAAGGGCGGCGGCGAGACAGAAAAGCAGATTTACCGGTTTACCAAGGGCGATGCAGATTTGGCGCTCCGCTTTGACCTGACGGTTCCCCTGGCCAAGTATGTGGCCCTCCATGCGGGTGAATTGTCGTTCCCCTTCCGCCGGTATCAGATCGGCAAGGTCTACCG
>OLOA01003101.1_pt1 | contig 14008 bp, 16 predicted proteins | sample 1672201 | NCBI WGS metagenome assembly OLOA01 (sample SAMEA3136658, study PRJEB25190) | human gut metagenome
TACAAACGGGGATTTCGATCTTTGCACCGGATATCGTGGATGTAAGTTCCGGCGTGGAAAATGATAACGGGATCGGGAAGAACCGGGATAAAATAATGGAATTTGTAAGAAAGGTGAAAGAACATGAATAAGAAAGCGTATTATGGAGAATTTGGCGGACAGTTACCCAGAGGCATCCTATATTGTTTCATCAAGACCGACTATGAATTTTCGAGGTTTGAGCCGATTTACTGTGTATGACTTGCAGCCATTCAGTCAGGAGCAGGCGGTGGAGATGGTTGGAAAACTGGATCAGAGTGTTGTGGATCCAGTGATCCAGAAGGATTTTATTCAGGATTTGAAATGTAACCGTTTTGGCTTTGACTGGCGGGAGAGGATGGATTTTCTGGGAAATCCACTGTTCCTGACTATTCTTCTGCTGGCCTATGAGGGAAATCATGATATTCCGACTGAGCGGTACCTGTTTTATGAGCAGGCCTATGAGGCGATGGCGAAGAAGCATGATGCAGCTAAGGCTTTGACCAGGGAGTTTGCAACGGGGCTGAACAGCAGGGAATTTCAGAATTATTTCGGGGAGTTCTGCACGATTACTTATGAGCAGGAGAAATATGATTTTACGCCGGAAGAGATCAGTGCATATTTTCAGGAAGTGATTGAGGCGAATGAACTTGATACTACACTGGAGGCATTTATTGAGGATGTGACAGGGAAGATTTGCCTGATCTATAAGGATGGTGGGAAGTATTATTTTATACATAGGTCTTTTCAGGAGTATTTTGTAGCGTATTTCTTTTCAAGGCAGCTAGAGCAGAGGTTTGGTGCTGTGTTGGATATCCTGACAGTGAGGGATGAAATGGATCATGACAGCGTGGTTCTGCCGATGCTTTATGGCATGGAGCCGGAGAAAACAGAACTGTGCATTTTTATTCCGTTTTTGGAAAAGGTGTTCTGTGGGAAGGATGAGGAAAGTGAGTACCGGGATTTCCTGCAGTGTTTTTATCCGTTTATCTGCTATGAGCAGGGAGAAGTAGAAGAATATTTTGTGCAGGCATCGGATTCATCAATCTATCAGTATATTGCAGACAGATATAGTGATGTTAAGCAGATGATCGACGGGGATGATCTTCCTGTGCTGAGCCATTTTATTGAAAAAGAATATGTTTATTATGATGAATACTGGAGAACAGGAAGGGATGAAGAAGATTCAAGGGTGGTATTGCGAGAAGATCTTCCGGATGGATATGAGACAGCTTATGAGGAATGCACTGGACTGGAAGTGGAGATAGTTGGTCTTTCTTATCTGATCTGTGTGGAAGAGGCTTACAGGAGAAAAGAATGTGCTTATGTAGTGGAGATGCTGGAGGATGATTCTTTTCCGTTAAAGAAAGAGTACCGTGATATGAAGAAATTGTATCTGGGATTGAAAGCGAAATATGCGAGGAAGACTGGAAAGGCAAGTTTTAGATCTAGGTTCCATTAATGTAATGACTAAGAGGAAAATGATATGGATAAGTGGAAAGAGATATACGAAAAGTTTGATGAAGTTAAAGACACAAAAACACAAGGTTGGCAGAAACAGAGAAAATTTAGTGAGATATTTGCAGAGGCATATCATTTAGATCCATTAATAGCAAGTAAAATGTGGCAGTATGTTATTGATACACATAAAAATGACAGAGAGGACAGCAAAGTATATTATGTGGCAGGTGTTTTTGATGGAATAGTTTTTAAAAATAAAACACTGAAAGAAAGTGAAGCAGTAGATTTTCTTATGTTAAATTCAGAAAGACTTGACATGTTACTGAAATTTGGGTATGAGGGTTGTTGGCATCAGAATACTTTGGTGAATGTTATTATAAAAGATTATTTAAAAAAAGGAAAAATAGATGATGCGATTACTATCGTAGATTATAGGAAAGAATTATGGATCAAAGATGAGGTTAAATATCAATATATAGATTTTATAAAAAGCAATCCCGAGTATAAGGAGAATGTTTTGAAATTTTGGGGAAAACTACAGAAAATTTCTAACAAAACAGTAGCAACATATGCCGAAGAAACACTAAAATTTTTAAGTGAGGCAGATTTTTCTCAAAAAGCGTGTGATAGTATTTCAATAAAAGTAAACAGCAAAATGGTATCATCATATGTTGAAAATATAATGTCCGAAGTATTAAAAGTAAATGATACAGTGATGAAGAACATTGCCAATTTTACAGATAAAGAAGGAAATATTAAAGTCGAAGAAGTAAGAAATGCAATACAGGAAGAACATAGAAAATTAAAGAAACAGTAAGCTCAGGGAGTGCATGTATTTATATGTACTCCCTGGTTTTCTAATCTTTTTTGTAGAATGGGGTTTCGTATCCGTCACCACGGATCAGGATGTCTGGCATCCAGTCTGGGGTACGGCTCATGATGGAACAGATGCTTTTCACAGAGGTATCCTGGCGGCATTCTATGATGAGTTCGTCATGGACATGGCCTACGATGAAGTGGGAGGACAGGTTCTGCATGGCGAAGCACAGGAGATCCCTGGAGACTGCCTGGACGATGTTTTCTACGAATTTGGGACCGTAGGATTCTATGCGCTGCCATTTTTTGTTTGTGCCAGTGCCTTCGTAGGTGACGGATTCCCTGCCGAAACGGTTTTCCCCGATCCGGGGCTTGACGTAGGAGAGCAGGCGGCCTGATGGGAGGCGGATGAAGAGAAGTCCGCTTTTGTAAAAGAATTGGATGCCGCGGATTTCTGACGGAGTGCGGGTGCGAATCACATTTTTTACTGCGGAATCGATATCCCACCAGAACTGGACAATGTTAGGATTGGATGCACGCCAGGCATTGACCAGGGGCTGCAGTTCTTCTTCTGTCAGTCCCATATCAAGGGCACCCATGGATTTCAGGGCATCGACAGATCCGCCGTAGCCCAGGGCAAGTTCTGCGATTTTTCCTTTCTGCCGGAGATGCCCGTTAACTCCGTGTTTTTCAACTGGGATGTGAAACATCTGGCTTGCGGATGCACAGTAGATGTCTTTTCCCTCTGCAAATACTCTGGTGCGCCATGTTTCACCAGCGAGATGGGAGAGAACCCTGGCTTCAATAGCGGAGTAGTCACTGACAATGAATTTATTGCCGGGGCGGGCAATGAAGGCGGTACGGATTAGCTGGGACAGGGCATCCGGGATGTCATCATAGAGCAGATCCATCATGTCATAGCTGCCGGTCCGCACCAGTTCACGGGCTTCTGCAAGATCTTCCATGTGGTTCTGTGGGAGGTTCTGCAGCTGGATCAGTCTGCCCGCCCAGCGTCCGGAGCGGCTGGCTCCGTAGAACTGAAACATTCCGTGGGCACGTCCGTCCCTGCAGACTGCGTTTTCCATTGCCTGATATTTCTTTACGGAAGATTTGGCTATCTGCAGGCGGAGTTTCAATGCTTGCCGGATATCCCCATCTGTGTTCTGGATGAGCTTTGCAACGTCTTTCTTTCCCAGGGATTCTGCTTCTAGTCCGTTTTCGGAAAGCCATGTTTTCAGCTGCTGGACACTGTTGGGATTTTCCAGGGCTGTGATGGACTGCATGGCAGACAGCAGATCTGTTTTTGATTTTTCATCAAAGGCAAGGGCATTTCTGACCATTTCCATATCCAGAAGGATGCCGCGGTCATTGATTTCCTGATCCAGATGGTATTCCTTCCAGACCTGATTTGGGACAGGAAAGCGGGACAGGCGTTTCTGTATGGACATTTCTACTTCTACATCCCGTTTATTGTATGCTTTGAAACGGATCCATTTTTCGCTGTCATGCTGGGGCAGGTTGCGGGTTCTGCCGCCGTTTGTTTTGGTTGGTTTACAGGGCGTGCAGAAGAAGCGGATCAGGTCTTTTCCCTCTTTTAATTTCTGTTCCTGCAGGCCGAGGACAGCTCCGGCTCCTGCGAGGGAGAGGGGAAGTCCGAGATAAGCAGACCAGACCATGCTGCATTTCCAGGAGGAGGGATCCAGATAGTTTCCGGCTGGATCTCCCGGGCTGCTGTATCTTTTGAAGTGATCCGGGTGATGGCGGCGGAGCCAGATGGAAAGGCAGATCCGTTCAAAGGAAGCATTGAACGCCCATTTAGTGACAGATTCATCTGTCAGGGCATTGAGGATTTCTTCCGGGATGGTGTCACCACAGGCAAGGTCATAGACGGTGACGGATCCGCCGTTTATGGATACACCGAACAGCAGGATTTCAAACTGATCAGATTCCGCATATTTGTAGACACCGCATTTCTGGATGTCCCTGTCACTGTAAGTTTCAAGGTCAATCGACATTTCTTTTATTTCCATGTGTATTCCTTTCTGACATAAAAAGCGGCAGCAGTGAGGATGAAAGGCACTGCCGCCGCTGTCTGTTACGCCTGTTCTTCTGGATTGATGACTGCATAGACGGAATCCAGGGGATTGATGGCAGACTGGAGCCAGACTGCAGTGTCTGTTCCGTCCTGGTTTCCGGTTTCCAGAAAGTAGTATCCGGTTTCTGGAGCAGGAGTGCCGCCGCGGTTCAGGTGGAAGAGGGCATCCATCAGTCGTTCTTCCCTGCGGGATGTTTCTGTATGGATTAATTCCGGGAACAGGGATCCTTTTTTGAAGAACCGCATGATTCCGTATGTTCGTTTCTGCGGATCAGCAGGATTTATGCAGACGAAAAGGTCTGTGCCTTCCGGCGGCTGAATCTGGACAAATGGTTTTAAATTACATAATAAGCACATAGCATTATCTCCAATTCTTTTATAAAAGAGGGATGGAGCAGTGTCCATCCCTGTAATGATGTCTGTCTGGATCAGTTCAGGAAGTCGTCATCTTCCTCTGTGGCAAAGTCATCCTCTGCGCGGGATTTTCCGCCGAGAGGTTCCCCGTCACGGATCTTCTGCAGGTTGTTCAAGCCGCAGGCAATACCTTTGTTTCCATTGGAATTGAATGCGTACATATTGATGGATGCCCTGCCATATACGCCGGAATAGACTTCCGAACGGTCAAGGATCGGCTGTCTGTCTGCATCCACGATTCCAGGAGCAGTGCCGGAATTGGCATTGATGAAATAGGCGTTCTGGTATGCCTCATCATCCGGGCGTTCCAGATCCCCGTCACGGAGCGGTGTTTTGAGGATGGAGAGGGGCGGAACTGTTTTTCCGTTTCCTTTCAGTTTGGCTTCCCCTTCCTCATAAGCGGCCTTGATGGCGGCTTTGATCTTGTTTACAGTTGCAGTATCTGATTTTGGGATGATCAGGCTGACGCTGTATTTCGGGGTGCCGCCGTTGATGCTTTTCGGATCCCATACGTTGGCGTAGGACCATCTGGTATTGACTCCTGTGATTACTTTTGTCGGGTTTACAAATTTTGGCATGGTATGTCCTCCTTATTCTTCTTTGAAATCGTCACTGGCAGTATTCATTGCCGGACGGTTGTCTGTTTCTGGTACAAGTACCGGTTTTCCAGGCGGCTTTGCGATCAGTCCGCCCAGGATCTTTTCAAATTTCTTTTTCCCCAGAAGGGAAGTCATGGCTGTGATTCCCAGCAGTTTTTTCTCATAGGGATCAAATCCATTTGTTTCTACTGCACTGGCTACTGCGGCTTCATCCGTGTATTTCCGGTTGGATCTGCCTTCCACAACTTTGTAGCCGGGATATTCGGTTCCGCTGAGTGCGGACTGCAGGGCAAAGTCTTTTACATCTCCTGCCCAGGAGACCAGCTCATCAATGCGGGGCAGGATGGCAGAGATTTCTGCTGGTTCCAGATGCTCCGGCATTTCAAAATCGTACTGTGCAAGTTCCAGGTTATATTCTGCACGTTTCCGGCAGGTGGCCTTGACTGCACAGAACTGGCAGTGTGCGCCGGCACAGAAATCTCCGTCGCCTTTGATAGCAAGGTCAGCTGCGGGACGCAGGGTATTTTCTGCCCAGGCCAGCAGGTCTTCTTTTTTCATGGTGAAGGTGCTGATGTTGCTGCGGCGGGGCTGGAAGATGGTCATGCGGACAGCTTTGATGTCGTAGATTCCGTCATAAGTGTCCAGTGCGCCGAGGGCGTAGCACATCATCTGCGGATTGTTTTCTGCTTCAACCAGGATACCGAGTCCGTACTTGAAATCAATGATGTGCAGGATCTGGTCTGCCACGATCAGGCAGTCGCCGGTACCGAAGGCATCCGGGACCCATCTGGAAAAGTCCAGGCGCTGCTCTACAAGAACCTGTGGATCTCTGCAGAGTTTCTTTGTTTCCTGGAGCTGTTCCATGACATAGGTGCAGTACTGATCCGTGCAGTCTTCCATTTCCTCATTGAAATAGGAGAGGGAGCCTGTGGGATCTTTGGATGCCTGCCCCAGTGCTTTCAGGACTTTATGTTCGCATAAGCTGTGTGCATCCGTTCCCTGCTGTGCATAGGGACTGCTCTTGTTTGGTTCCTTTGCACAGAGCAGTGCGCTTGGCGAGCAGGCGATCCAGCGGTGGCTGGAAGATGCGGAAAGCAGTGCGTGTTTGTCAGGCATTTCCGATTACCTCCGCTTCAGCTGCAAGTGCTGCATAGTCCTCCGGTTTTACGTTGGTAAGGCTTCCGCCGTTTCCGTATTTCTGAACCAGTGCCTTGACCTGGGCTTTGTAGATGCCCTCTGCTTCGTTTGCTTTTGCGGCAAGGATTTTGCGGACATCTTCCTTTGAATATTCCTTTGCAGGTTCTGGCTGCGGTGCCGGGTCCGGTGCTTGTGCAGGAGGTTCCTGCTTCTTTGATGATTTTTTTCCAGATGTCTTTTTGTCGGGAGCTGGCTGTTCCTGTACATCCGAAGAATAAAATTCTTTCAGTGTCATGGCGGTTTCTGCCAGTTTGTTTCCGCAGGCAATCAGCTCATCCAGCATCATGGATAATTCACTCATTTTACTCATGTTGTCAGTTCTCCTTTCTGTGAATTTTGGGAGCAGTCATGTGCTTCCCTAATGGTTCATGGAGTTTTGGAAACGGATTTTTTGAGCAGTTTTTAAATTTTTTTCAAAACAGGTCAAAAAAATAAGGGACAGGACTCCTTGGATCAGTAGAAGGCAGAAGTCTGCCTTACTGACAGGAAAGGAGAAATGTCTAATGGGTGTAGGTTACAGAAATTCAGAAGGATACTGGGATCCGGTGCCGTTTGCGGCGGCTGCGAATATGGATCGGGAAGCAAAGAAATACAGGCCGCTGGTTTATATCTGTTCTCCGGGTGAAGGAGAGATGGAGAAAATCAGAAAATACAGCAGATTTGCAGTGGAGCAGGAAGCAATCCCGCTGGCTCCGGATCTTCTGCTTTCCCAGTACATGAAAGAGAAAGAACAGGATCTGATCCTATTAATGAGAAAAGTGCTGCTTGGAAAATGTTCGGAGATTTGGGTGTTCGGATCTGAGATCACGGACGGGATGAAACAGGAAATCGGGAAGGCAAAGAAGAAAAGAATGACGGTGCGTTATTTTACGGAAGATCTGAGGGAGGCGTGAGAAAATGAGGTTTGTTTTGCAGACAGCAGATGTGGTGTCAGATGCGAAGAACTGTTTTTATCCAAACAGGGTGGAAGTGGACTGTGCGGAAAAACTGCAGGAGGCGGTGAAGCATGACCATGTGTGCGGCAGTTACCGGAAGGATTACCGCAGCATCGGGAACTTCCTCTGTTCGGATGTGCTGGTCATGGACTGTGACAATGACCATACGGAAAATCCGGAGGAATGGATCACGACAGAGAAGCTGGATGAACTGATGCCAGATATGTGCTATGCCATTGCGTTCAGCAGAAATCACATGAAAGTGAAGGACGGCAGGAAGGCAAGACCGAAGTTCCATGTGTATTTTCCAATTGAGGGGACTTCGGATGCCGGGTATTATGCGGCACTGAAAACAGCGGTGAAGGAAGCATATCCGTTTTTTGATGGGAATGCACTGGATGCGGCAAGGTTTATTTTTGGTGCAGATGCAGGGGAATGTATCTGGCATGAGGGATGGATGAACATTGATGAAGAAGTGACTGTGGCAGAGATTCCGGCAGAGCCGGATCCGGGAGCGGGTCCGATCCTGGAGGGAAGCCGGAATAATACCATGAGCCATTTTGCAGGGCGTGTGCTCAAGAAATACGGGATCTGTCAGAAAGCAAAGGATGCTTTTGTGGAGCATTCCAGACGGTGTGATCCGCCGCTTCCGGAAGAAGAACTGAATACCATCTGGGGAAGTGCGGTGCGTTTTTACCGGAATACTGTTATGTCACAACCGGGATATGTGCCGCCGGAAGAATATAATGCAGAATTTGGTTCCCTGAAACCGGAGGACTATTCCGATATTGGCGAGGCAAAGGTGCTGGTGCGGGAGTATAAGGGAGAACTGCTTTATACGGATGCCACGGATTTTTTGAGCTATGACGGTGTGTGCTGGCGGGAAAATAAGCAGAAAGCTGTGGGAGCTGTGGAGGAATTTCTGGATATGCAGCTGGTGGATGCCAGGGAACAGCTGGCGGTAGCAACAAAGGCACTGACGGAGAATGGCATTGAGGAATCTGCTGTGCGGACCGGAGGGAAGACACTGGAAAAGCAGATCGGCATGAATCTGATGGAGGCTTATAAGGAGTTTCTGTCTGCGAAATCTTATTATGCTTTTGTCATGAAGTACCGGAATTATAAGAACATCGTGAATACTCAGAATGCGGCAAAACCGATGGTGGCGGTAGATATCAGTATGTTTGATGCAAAGGAAAATTATCTGAATACACCGGATGCTACTTATGATCTGGAAAAAGGCGTGGCGGGCATGATGCCTCACAGATCTTCTGACCTGATGACAAAGATCACCAATGCTTCTCCGGGAGAAAAGGGAAAAGAGATCTGGGAGGATGCACTGGATACTTTCTTCTGCGGTGATCAGGAACTGATGGAGTATGTGCAGGAGACTGTGGGGCTGGCGGCGATCGGCAAGGTTTATGAGGAAGCACTCATCATTGCTTATGGCGAAGGACGGAACGGAAAGTCCACGTTCTGGAATGCAGTTTCCAGGGTGATGGGAACTTATGCAGGGACGATCTCTGCGGATGCCCTGACTGTGGGATGCCGCAGGAATGTGAAGCCGGAGATTGCAGAACTGAAAGGAAAGCGTCTGATTATTGCAGCAGAGCTGGAAGAAGGCATGCGTCTGTCAACGTCTATTCTGAAACAGCTGTGTTCCACGGATCAGGTCCGGGGTGAAAAGAAGTTCAAGGATCCTTTTGACTTTACGCCGTCCCATACAGTTGTGCTCTACACAAACCATCTGCCGAAAGTCGGGGCATCTGATGATGGAACCTGGCGGCGGCTGATCGTCATTCCTTTCCATGCAAAGATTGAGGGCAGTTCGGATGTGAAGAACTATGCGGATTATCTTTATGAACATGCCGCACCTTCCATCATGGCCTGGATCATTGAAGGGGCAAGAAAGGTGATTGCAGGGAACCACAAGCTGAAAAAGCCGGCTGTGGTGGAGAATGCCATTGCACAGTACCGGGGAATGAATGACTGGATGGGAAGCTTTCTGGAGGAATGCTGTGACGTGGGTGACGGACTGGAACAGAAGTCAGGGGAGTTTTATCAGGAATATCGGAACTTCTGCCAGAGAACTGGGGAATTTACACGTCACAACTCGGATTTTTCTGCGGAACTGGAAAAACGTGGTTTTGCAAAGAAGAAAACACGGAAAGGTGCATTTGTGATGGGTGTGAAGCTTAAAGACGAAGCTGTTCTGGATTTTGAAGGATGATGTGACGGCTGTGACGGGCAGATCCGGAACTATGACAGAATCTTTTTAAGCATAGTGTGACGGCTGTGATGTCTATATACATATTACGCGTATAGGGAAATTTTTAATGAAAAATCTCTATATAGAGGGTATAGACTCAGTCATCACAGGCGTCACAGGAGAAATTTGTGATGGAGGGCTGGCTATGAAGTTTTATACATGGATGGTGAGAAAACATTTAAGGACAAAGGCTACGGTGGGGGAACTTGCTAGGGCTATGCAGCTGGACAGGCAGTTTCCGAAGGATGGGGACAAGGCATCCATCCGGAAATATCTTGAGGACACTGGGGCAGGCAGTAAATGCCTGGATGTATTTGAGAAGGCGTGGAGAAAGTATGAGAGAGAAACAGGTGGAACAGAAACTGGTGGTAGAAGTAAAGAAAAGGGGCGGCATCTGCCCAAAGTTCGTGTCACCGGGATTTGATGGGATGCCTGACAGGATCGTGCTTCTTCCGGGAAGGCATTTCGGGTTTGTGGAGGTTAAGGCACCGGGGGAGGTGCCGAGGCCTTTACAGGTTTCCAGGCACAGGCTGATGGGAAGGCTTGGATTTCAGGTTTTTATCCTGGATGATCCGGGACAGATTGGAGGGATTCTGGATGAAATACAGTCCGCATGAGTATCAGGAATATGCGATCCGGTTTATTGAGGAGAACCCGGTGGCGGCAGTCCTTCTGGATATGGGAATGGGAAAGACCAGCATTGTGCTGACGGCCATTGTGGAACTGATGTATGAATGGTTTGAGGTGAACCGGGTTCTGATTATTGGTCCTTTAAGAGTAGCACGTACCACATGGCCGGAAGAGATTAAGAAGTGGGATCACATGAAAGGTGTCCGGTATTCCGTGATGGTGGGAAGTGCCGCGGAGCGTAAGGCGGCACTGGAAGCAGATGCTGACATTTACATCATCAACCGGGAAAATGTTCCCTGGCTGGTGGAGCAGTGCGGATCCAGTTTTAACTTTGACATGGTGGTGATTGATGAGCTTTCCAGTTTTAAGTCCTGGCAGACCAAAAGGTTTAAGGCACTGATGAAAGTGAGGCCATTTGTGAGCCGGATCGTGGGGCTGACCGGCACGCCTTCCAGCAATGGACTAATGGATCTGTTTGCGGAGTTCAAGGTGCTGGATATGGGAAAACGACTGGGAAGATTTATTGGGCAGTACCGGGAATGTTATTTCCGGGCGGATAAGATGAACGGGCCAGTGGTGTACAGCTACCGCCTGATTCCGGGAGCAGAGGAAGCCATTTATGACAGGATCTCAGATATCACGATTTCCATGAAAGCCGCAGATTACCTGAATATGCCGGAACTGGTTAGTACGGAACATAAGGTTTATTTGGATGAGAAAGAGAAACAGCAGTACAAAGAAATGAAGGAGCAGCTGGTGATGCAGCTTCCTGAGGGAGAGATCACGGCGGCAAATGCGGCAAGCCTTTCCGGAAAACTGTCACAGCTGGCAAATGGTGCAGTCTATGGGGATGATGGTGAGGTAAATGCGTTTCATGGGAAAAAGCTGGATGCACTGGAAGATCTGGTGGAATCTGCAAATGGCAGGCCGGTGCTTGTGGCGTACTGGTTTAAGCATGACCTGTCACGGATCATGGAGCGGCTTAGGAAGCTGAAAGTAGACTGCCGGAAACTGGATTCAGATGAGAGCATCCGGGAATGGAATGCAGGGAAGATTCAAGCGGGACTGATTCATCCGGCAAGTGCCGGGCATGGGCTGAACCTGCAGTCCGGCGGGAACATCCTTGTATGGTTCGGGCTGACGTGGAGCCTGGAACTGTATCAGCAGACAGTTGCAAGGCTGTGGAGGCAGGGACAGGAATCCGGGACAGTTTCCGTGATACATATTGTGACGGACGGGACTGTGGATGAACGGATCATGAAAGTACTGGAAATGAAAGACGGGACACAGGCGGCACTGATCGAGGCGGTGAAGGCTGAGATCGGGATGGATGCCTGAACGGAGGTAGATATGAACAGACAGCAGACAGCATCAAAAGAGTATCTGATGAAGGCATACCGGATGGATATGCGGATCAACAGTAAACTGCGTCAGGTGGATTCCCTGAATGACCTGGCAGTCAGGGCAACTGCAACGATCAGTGATATGCCTGGGAATCCAAGTAAGGATCCGCACAAGATGGAGAACATCATTGTCATGATCGTGGATCTGCAGCAGGAGATTGGAAAGGACATTGAGGATCTTCTGAACATGAAACGTGACATCATGGAACGGATCGGGAAGCTGGAAGATCCGGAACAGCAGATGGTTCTGGAACTGCGTTATATTGACTGCCGGGCATGGGAGCAGATTGCGGATGACATGGATTTCAGCATGAACAATGTGTTTGTCCTGCACCGGAAAGCACTGGAAAATTTTGAGATTCCGGAATCTTGATAGTAAATATTATAGAATTGCAGTAAGCTCCTGTGGTATTGTTAGAATGCGTAAAGCAGAATGAGATGGAGGCCTTGGAAGATGAATTTCTTTCAGGGCTTTTGTCATGTCCGGAGGTGGGAAGATGCCGAGGAAACCAGACGTGCCATGCAGATATCCGGGGTGCAGCAGGCTGATACCTGCGGGGGAACGGTACTGTGATGGGCACAGGAGCAAAGTAAACAGTGACTATGAAAAGTATGGCAGAGATAAGAACGCCAAAAGAAAGTACGGGCGTGCATGGAAGCGGATTCGTGACAGGTATGCGGCAGAGCATCCTTTCTGTGAGATGTGTTATGTGAAGGGTGTGATGGCTAAAACTGAACAGATCCACCATAAACTTCCGCTGAGTGAAGGCGGGACACATGATAGGAGCAATCTGATTGCACTGTGCAGGCCGTGCCATTCAAGGATTCACGCACAGAGAGGAGACCGCTGGAACCGCAGGTGAAATTTTTCTGTGGTGGGTAGGGGCGGTGCAAATCTCTGTGACGGCTGTGACGTTAGAACGGCGGGTGGGTGTCACGTGCGCAGTCGCAAAATGAAAAGTGAAAAATGGGGAAAGGAGGGATACCCGATGGCAGGTAGAAAACCAAAGCCAACAGCAGTGAAAATTCTGGAAGGCAATCCGGGAAAAAGAAAACTGAATGATAAGGAACCGATGCCGGTTAAGGGAATGCCTACATATCCAGTATGGCTGATGCCAGAAGCTAAAAAAGAGTGGAAACGTCTTGCAAAGATACTGTCAGAAATGGGGGTTTTGACGGAAGTAGACAGAAGTGCTTTCGCAGCTTATTGTCAGTCCTATGCGAGATGGAAGGAAGCTCAGGATCATATCAATACTGAAGGTGCAACTTATGAAACTGAAAATGGAATGCAGAGACCAAATCCTTATGTGGCGATCTGTAATACAGAGCAGAGACTTATGATGTCAGCTGCGTCTGAGTTTGGACTAACACCATCTGCCAGATCCAGAATTATGGTAGCTACGGGTGGCCATAAGGATGACGAAGATGAGATGGAGGCATTACTTGGGGGTGATAGTTAATGGGAAAGGAAACAAGACCTGAGGATTATCCGAAGCTTATAAACTATCAGCCAACAAGATTCATGCTTCCAACTTCTTATTACGATAAGAAAAAGGCAGACAGAGCAGTTACCTTTATTGAGAATCTTTGCCACACAAAAGGTAAATGGGCGGGAAAAAGATTCTGGTTATTGCCTTGGCAGGAACAGCTGATCCGAGATATTTTTGGAATCGTGAAGTCGGATGGGAACAGACAGTTTCGTACTGCTTTTGTAGAAATCTGTAAAAAGGTTGGGAAGAGTGAATTGGCAGCTGCCATTGCTCTTTATTTACTTTATGCAGATAATGAACCATCTGCGGAGTTTTATGGTGCAGCGGCGGATCGGCAGCAGGCATCCATTGTTTTTGATGTTGCAAGACAGATGGTTGAGATGTCACCGGCACTGATGAAGAGAAACAAGCTGATGTCAGCTACCAAGCGAATTGTCAATTACGGAAGAATTGCAGAGGGCAATCTTGGAACGGTGGCGGTGTACTGTGGAAACAGATTCCTGATCATCCGTCCGAAGTTCGAAGAATTTGTCCTTAATTCTTCAGAAATATAGTTCCTTTTATCTGCCGAAAGTAGTTGCTATTACAGGGCATAAGAGCGAACATAGGATGACCCCGAAAACCCTTGAAAACAGCCACTTTTGGCAGAAAGGAAGTACTTTTATGGCAAGACCAAGTTTA
>OLOA01003102.1_pt1 | contig 14001 bp, 12 predicted proteins | sample 1672201 | NCBI WGS metagenome assembly OLOA01 (sample SAMEA3136658, study PRJEB25190) | human gut metagenome
TGGAAGTGCTGGACGCCATCAACCGCACCGGCACCACCATCGTCATGGCCACGCATAACGAAGAGATCGTCAACTCGATGCGCAAGCGCGTGGTCGAACTGCACAACGGCAAGATCGTGCGTGACGAGGCTCATGGCTCCTACGATTCCGCCCTGTTCTTCCCGGATGCCGAAGTCGAAGCCAAGTCCGACACCGCCCATCATGTGCTGGCGGCGGCGACCAAGGCCATCGAGGGCAGTGACGAGCCGTCTGAAGGCATCGCCCGTTTGGCCAATTCCGTGCATTCCGGCCGCACCGGCCGCTATGGCGAGACGTTTGCGCCGCTGGAAGACACGCTGACCTGGGGCAAGGGCATTCCGTTGGATGAGCAGGCCGCCGCCCTGGAAAGCACCCAGGCGTTCGACCCGTTCAAGGACGAGTCCGCCGCGACCGCCGCGACCGCCGTGGTTGCCGATACGTCCGTGTCATCCGCCGCCGAGCCGCCGGCCCCGCCGGAGCCGCCCGCACCGCCGGAACCGCCCGCACCGCCGGCCAACGAGCAGTCCGCCGCCGAGCAGCCTGCTGACGAGCAGTCCGCCGACGAGCAGTCCGCCGCAGACCAAACATCCGACGATCAACCCGCTGAGGGCGCGAAGGAGTAAGGGGGGATCATCATGCGAGCACGATTCATTCTGTCCGAAACGTGGGCCAACCTCACCCGTAACCTGTCGATGCTGCTGTCGCTGACGCTGGTCACCTTCATCTCATTCCTGTTCATCGGCGCTTCGGTGCTTACTCAGGCGCAGATCACCAAAGCCAAGGGCGACTGGTACGACAAGGTCGAGGTCGTGGTGTGGCTATGTCCCGACGGCACCAGCCAGTCCGCGAACTGTGCTTCCGGCAAATCGCCCTCAGCCAATGAGATCACGGCACTGCAGAAAACCATTCGCGATGAACTCAACGACGTGGTCTCCAACATCGACTATGTCAGCAAGCAGGATTTCTACGACAACACCTTCACCAAGCAGTACCCGAACGGTGAATTCCAAGGCCGTACGCTGATCGCGGACGATATGCAGGACTCCCTCTGGCTCAAGCTCAAGGACCCCACCAAATATCAGGTGGTCTCCGAAGTGCTCTCTGGCAAGGAGGGTGTGGAAGACATTACCGATCAGCGCCAGATCTTCGACCCGGTGTTCGCCGTGCTCAACCGAGCCACGGCGGTTACGGCTGTGCTCGCCGGCGTGATGGTGGTGGTCGCCATCCTGCTGACCGGAACCACCATTCGTATGTCCGCCGCATCCAGACGAACCGAAACCGAAATCATGAGGTACGTGGGTGCCTCGAACTGGACGATTCGTCTGCCGTTCATTCTGGAGGGCACCATCGCCTCGCTGATCGGCTCGGTGCTCTCGTGCCTGATGCTTTCGGCTATCGTCAACGTGTTCGTCACCGGCTGGCTGGCGAAATCCGTTACATGGATTCCTTATGTGAATCAGCTCACGGTACTGGTGATATCGCCGTTCCTGGTTGTGGGCGCGATACTGCTGTCCATCATCGCTTCAACCATCTCGTTGCGGCGTTATTTGAGGGCGTAACGCGACCGGCTTACCCGCGAGAAATGTGATGACATCATGTGCAAGCCTCTCAGGTTCGCATGTTATGGTATTGGCTTAAGTGAGCGAAAGGACTATTCACATATGACGAACGTACGTGTGATCAAGCCCGCACTGGCGGCACTGGTGGCCGCCGCAGCCTGTGTGGGAGGTCTGGCGTTCAGCTCGGCACAGCCTGCCCAGGCAGACACCTATTCCGACCTGATTACTGCGCAGAACCAGCACGCCGCGTCGGTACAGCGCGAGGCCGAACTCAAGCAGCAGCTGGCCGGTGCCAGCCAGGACCTGGCGAATAAGGTACTTGAGCTGGACGATCTGACCAACAACAAGATTGTCGCCGCGCAGGCCAAGGTCACACAGGCCAACGAGGATGCCGCCACCGCTCAGGACGAGGCCGATGCCGCATCCGGACGTCTTTCCGCCGCGCAGAAAGACAAGGAGACGCTTGAGGAGCAGATCAAGCAGACCGGCAAGGACTACGATGACGCGCACGCCGCCGTGGCCCAGCTGGCCCGTGACGAGATGCACGGCTCGAATGCTTCCGACGTGATGAGCGTGGTGACGGGTGCCACCAGCACACAGGACTTCGTCAATTCCATGCAGTCCCGGGACGCGTTGTCCCGCAACGAGGCGAATGCGGCTTCCTCCGCCGCGACCTCACTGAGCACGTCGAAGAATCGTGGCGAGCGCTTGGCGGCCATCGAAAAGCAGATCGCTGTGCTCAAGACCCAGGCCGATGAGAAGGCCGCTTCCGCACAGACCGCCGCCGAAACCGCGCAAAGCGAACGTGACGCTTTGGATAAGCTGCGCCAGGAAGGCGAAGCAAGGCGTGACGAACTGTCTTCCATGATCGACAGTCTGGATTCCCAATCCGCCAAGCAGGCGGCCCAGACCGTACTGATCGCCTCCCAGGTCGATTCCTACAATCGTCAGTTCCAGAAGGAGCAGCAGGACGCCGCCAACAGGGTGGATACCGGTAACCAGGGCGGTACGCCGTCCACTCCGGTGACCCCCGCTCCGGCGCCCGCTCCGGCTCCGGCTCCGGCGCCGGCTCCGGCTCCCGCTCCCGCCCCCGCCCCCAGCGTCGGCGGCCAAGGCACGTCGAACGGCGACTATGGCAACGCCTATGCCGCCGGCCAGTGCACGTACTGGGCGTATGAACGTCGCAGGCAGATGGGCATCGGCACGCCGTCCTATCTGGGCAATGGCGGCTTCTGGTGGCGCAGCGCCCCCGCGTACGGCCTGCGCGTGGACCACACGCCGCAGGTCGGCGCCGCACTCTCCTTCCTGCCCGGCCAGGATGGCGCCGACGGCACCTATGGCCATGTTGCCGTAGTCGAAGCCGTGTATGGCGACGGCACATTCCAGATCTCCGAAATGAACTGGGGTGGTCCGTGGAACATGCACTACCGCACCTTGACCAATTTGGGTCAGTACTGGTTCGTCCACTGACCGGTTGGTTCGGCCGATATATGCGGTTGAAGGGTTCCTCTTGAAGAGGAACCCTTTTCGTATTCGAGGCCGGTCCGTGATATCGTCGGATGTTGCGTTGCTACCCACGAGTTGCTACCCACGAGTTGCTACTCACGAGTTATTGCCCACGAAAGGAGGAGACATGCCCAAGGAAACCGGTGAGAAACTCATCGTCCAGAACAAGAAGGCCCGGCATGACTATGCCATCGAAGACAAGTACGAGGCAGGGCTGGCCCTGACCGGCACCGAGGTCAAGTCGTTGCGCGAAGGCCGCGCATCGCTGTCCGAGGCGTTCATCTCCATCGACCGCCGTGGCGAGATGTGGCTGGAGGGCGCGAACATCCCCGAATACCTGAACGGCACATGGAACAACCATGCGCCCAAGCGCAAGCGCAAGCTGCTGCTGCACCGACTGCAGATCACCAAGCTCGCCCGCGGCATCGAAGCCAAGGGATACACGATTGTGCCGCTGAGCCTGTACTTCAAGGACGGTCGCGTCAAGGCGGAGATCGCGCTGGCCCGAGGCAAGAAGGAATTCGACAAGCGCCAGGCCCTGCGCGAAGAGCAGGACAAGCGCGAAGCCCTACGCGCCATGCGCTACGCCAACATGCGCCACTAGTCCCGCCCCTTGGCTCCCCTCCGGAGGGGAGCCAAGAGTAGGATGTCCGCGTTGTGGGTCATTTCGCCCACGATTAACGCTTCCGTAGCATTGCACTCCTACGCTCTGGAACCATCTGGGAAACATACCCGCCCAGCTGACTATCCGGAGAGAGGAAATCCAATGTCTCTAAGCAAGGGAATACAATCCGCTGCGGCCGCCGCCCTGAGCGCGGCCATGCTGATCGCCGTGGCGGCCTGTGGCACGACTGACAGCACCGACACCGTATCCAAGAGCGGCGATTCATCCAAGGACTCGTCCAGCACTTCGATTCAAGGCTTCGACACCAGCAGCATCCAGAAGGACGACGAGATTGCCGCACTGCTGCCCGATTCCGTGGCCGGCGACGGTACGCTGACCGTCGGCACCGATACTTCCTATGCCCCGGCCGAGTTCCTGGCCGAGGACGGCAAGACCCCGGTCGGCTTTGATGTCGACCTGTCCAAGGCGCTGGCCGCAGTGTTCGGACTGAAGGAAAACACCGTCTCCTCCACGTTCGATTCGATTATCCCGTCCGTCGGCTCCAAGTACGACATCGGCATCTCCTCCTTCACCGTGACCAAGGAACGCATGGAGGCTGTGGACTTCGTGACCTACTTCAAGGCCGGTTCCACGTTCGTGGTGCAGAAGGGCAACCCGAAGAAGATCGATACCTCCAACCTGTGCGGCGTGAAGGTGGCTGTGCAGACCGGTACCACCCAGGAAGAGGAAGTCAACAAGGATAACGAGCAGTGCAAGGCGGACGGTAAGGATGCCATCGACATCCAGTCCTCCAAGCTGCAGACCGATGTGACTACCGCCGTGGCTTCCGGCAAGGCCTCCATCTTCTACGCCGATTCCACGGTGTCCGCCTACGCCATCAAGCAGACCGGCGACACCTTGGAGACGCTCGGTGAAGACGCCGGCGGGGTGCCCGAGGCCGTGGCCATCAAGAAGGGCGATACCAAGACCGCCGAAGCCGTGCAGAAGGCCATCCAGAAGCTGATGGACGACGGCACCTACAAGAAGATCCTCGACACTTGGGGTGTTGGTTCCGGTGCCATCGACAAGGCTGAGATCAACCCGGCCGACGCCGCCTGATTGCCAGGTGTCCCTGTTCGTTCCCGCTGGCGGGAGCTGTCGCCGAAGGCGACTGAGGGTGGTCTGTAGCATAACAGCCACCAGCAGTTGTATTCTTATGCGGCGGCCTCCCAGCGGGAGCATTTGTATATGTATACGCTATAATGTATATTTATACCTGATTGTTGATAGTCGCTATAGGGCGGCTCCACAGAGAAGAAGAGAGAGATCATGCAGTTCAACAAGCTGAAGACCATTGCGGCCGCCGCCTTGAGCGTGGCCATGCTGTTCTCCGCCGCGGCTTGCGGCACCTCCGACAAGGCGGGTGACTCCGGTTCCGATAAGGGCGGTTCCTCCAAGTCGGTCACCATCACCAGCTACGACGTGAGCTCCGTGAAGAAGGACGATGCAATCGCCGCACTGCTGCCTGAATCCGTGACCAAGGACGGCAAGCTCACCATCGGCACCAACCCCTCCTACGCCCCGGCCGAATTCCTCGACGCCGACGGCAAGACCCAGATCGGCTACGACATGGATCTCGCCCGCGCCATGGGCAACATCTTCGGTCTCGAGACCGAAATCGTCTCCTCCAACTTCGATACGATCATTCCGGCCATCGGCTCCAAGTACGATCTGGGCATCGCCGCCTTCACCATCACCAAGGAGCGCATGGAATCCGTCGACTTCGTCTCCTACTTCACCGCAGGCATGGGCTATGCAGTGGCCACAGGCAACCCCAAGAACGTCGATGAGAACGACCTGTGCGGTCTGAACGTTGCCGTCGAGACCGGCACCGTCGAGGAAGAGGCCATCAACAAGACCGCCAAGCAGTGCAAGGCGGACGGCAAGAAAGACATCACCATCCAGTCCTCCAAGCAGCAGACCGACGCCACCACCGCTGTGGTGACCGGCAAGGCCGACGTCTTCTTCGCCGATTCCCCGGTTGTCGGCTACGCCATCGCCCAGACCGATGGTCAGCTGGAACAGCTCGGCAAGGACTTCGATGAAGTGCCGAACGCCATCGCCATCAAGAAGGGCGATTCCCAGACCACCGAAGCCGTGCAGAAGGCCATGCAAAAGCTCATGGACGACGGCACCTACACCAAGATCCTCCAGCACTGGGGCGTCGAATCCGGCGCACTGGACAAGGCCGAAATCAACCCGGCCGTCGAATAGTCGACAAGCTGTCGCGAAAATTCGAATGGGGCGCACTGTTTGTAACACAGTCGCCCCATTCGTGCACTAAGGTTCAATGCTAGTTGCAACTTGCAGTTCAGGCTGCCCAACACATCCAAGGAACCAGATTATGGCGAAGAAAGAAGTCGACGGTGAGGGGCTGAACATCCCCAATCGCATCAAGGCGCTGCCGGTCAAGCGCCCCGGCCCGATTGTGGCCGCAGTGATCGTGGTACTGCTCGCCGCGATGCTCATTCAAGGCTTGATTACCAATCCGCGACTGGATTGGCCCACCGTCTGGAAGTACCTGTTCAACGAGAACGTGCTTGAAGGCATTCGCTATACCTTGGAGCTCACCGTGATCTCCATGGTCGTGGCGATCATCCTGTCGGTGATTCTTGCCATCATGCGCAAATCCATCAATCCGGTGCTGCGCGGCGTCAGCTGGTTCTTCATCTGGTTCTTCCGCGGCACGCCTGTGTACACGCAGCTCATTTTCTGGGGTCTGTTCGCCGTGCTGATTCCCAAGATCAGCCTCGGAATTCCGTTCACCTCGGTGGAGTTCTGGAGCATCGACTCCAACGTGGTGGTCACCGCATTCAACGCCGCATGGATTGGTTTGGCTCTGAACGAGGCCGCCTACCTGTCCGAAATCGTGCGTGCCGGCCTTGAAGCCGTGGACCCCGGCCAGACCGAGGCGGCCAAGGCATTGGGCATGAACCGCACGCTCATCATGCGCCGCATCGTGCTGCCGCAGGCTATGCGCATCATCATCCCGCCCACCGGCAACGAGACCATCGGCATGCTGAAGACCACCTCGCTGGTCACCGCCGTGCCGTTCACCCTCGAACTGCAGTTCGCCACCAACGCCATCGCCAACCGTATCTACAAGCCGATTCCGCTGCTTCTCGTGGCCTGCTTCTGGTACCTGCTGATCACCTCCATTCTGATGGTTGTGCAGTCCCGCCTTGAGGCGCACTTCGGCAAGGGCTTCAACGCCCGCCCGGTGGGCACCAAGGGCAAGCAGCCGCCATACGATCCGCCGTACCCCGGCAAGTCTGACGGCGAGCCGAAGGACGATGTGAACAAAATCAATCAGACCACCTTCGCTGGGCTGAATGCGTAAGGCGGGAGCGAGAATTATGACTACGAACGACATCACCAACTCCGCTCCGGTCGTGCGCAAGGCGGTTGACGGTTCCGTGATTCCTGCTGTCAAGGCCGTGCAGGTGCACAAGGCGTTTGGGCCGCTGCATGTGCTCAAGGGCATCGATCTAACCGTTATGCCCGGCACTGTGACCGTGATTCTGGGGCCCTCCGGTTCCGGCAAGTCCACGTTCCTGCGTCTGATCAACCAGCTGGAAACCCTGACCGGCGGTTCCATCGAGGTGGACGGCGAACTCATCGGCTACAAGCACGTGACCAAAAACGGCCAGGACATGCTGCAGACCCTGGACGATAAGGAGATCGCCGCACAGCGTTCTCGCCTCGGCATGGTGTTCCAGCGCTTCAACCTGTTCCCGCACATGACCGCGCTGGAAAACGTGATGGAAGCCCCGATTCACGTGCAGCACCAGTCCAAGAAAGCCGCCCGTGACCTGGCCGTGGCCGAGCTTCAGCGCGTCGGTCTGAGCGATCGCATGGACTATTACCCCTCCCAGCTGTCAGGTGGTCAGCAGCAGCGTGTGGCCATTGCCCGTGCTCTGGCCATGAAGCCGGAGATCATGCTTTTCGATGAGCCGACCTCCGCCCTTGACCCCGAACTGGTGGGTGAAGTGCTCAACGTCATGCGTTCCTTGGCCAAGGAAGGCATGACCATGGTGTGCGTGACCCACGAAATCGGCTTCGCCCGCGAAGTCGCCGACCAGATCGTGTTCATGGACGGCGGCGTAGTCGTAGAAAAGGGCGGCCCCGACATCATCGACCACCCCACCGAGCCTAGGTTTAAGGACTTCTTGCAGCACGTGCTGTAGGAAGGCTCGTTGTTGCAGCTCCAAAAACGTACGCTGATGAACTCAGCGTACGTTTTTTTGCGACGCCTAATCGCACCCCCATCTCGTGAAGAACGTACGCTGAGTGGTAGTCAGTGTACGGTTTTCACGAAGGGGCATGTTCCAATCCTGCAAAGGCGGCGGGTTGGATTCGCTTTGCGCAATAATCGTCCGCTAGGCTGGTGAACCATGTGTGGAATCGTTGGATACGCGGGAAATATTGAAACGGCATGCGGCAAGCCTTTGGAGGTCTGCCTGCAAGGCCTGGAACGTCTGGAATACCGAGGCTATGACTCGGCCGGTGTGGCGCTGACCGCGCCCGGCATGGATAAGGTGGTCGTGCGCAAGAAGGCCGGCCGTTTGAAGAACCTGGTCGAAGACATCGAGCGTAAGCCGATGCCGCTTGCCACGGTGGGCATCGGCCACACGCGCTGGGCCACCAATGGCGAGCCGAGCGACGTGAACGCCCACCCGCACACCAGCATGGACGGCAAGGTGGCCATCATCCATAACGGCATCATCGAAAACGCCTCTCAGCTGCGTCTCGACCTGCAAGCCGAAGGCTACCGATTCGCCTCTGCCACCGACACTGAGGTGGCCGCTAAGCTGCTCGGCAAGATCGTGGACAAGATTATCGCGGACGAAGGCAAGCCAGACCTGTTCAAGGCTGTGCGCCGCATGGCCCGCATGCTTGAAGGCGCGTTCACCATTCTGGCCACCGACTGCCGCCAGCCGGACATCGTGGTCGGAGCCCGCCATGATTCGCCGCTGGTCGTGGGCCTTGGCGAGGGGGAGAACTTCCTCGGTTCCGACGTCGCCGCATTCGTGGCCTACACCAAGCGCGCCATGGAAGTCGACCAGGATCAGGCCGTATGCGTGTCCGCCGACAAGGTCATCGTCACCGATTTCGACGGCAACGTGGTCGAAAACCCGAAGACCTACACCGTGGATTGGGATGCTTCGGCCGCCGAAAAGGGCGGCTGGGATTCCTTTATGGACAAGGAGATCCACGAAGACCCTGCCGCAGTGCAGCGCACCCTGCTTGGCCGCTTCGATGCGAATGGCGGCATCACCCTTGATGAAGTGCGTATCGACGAACACGACTTCAAGGCCATCGACAAAATCATCGTCGTGGCCTGCGGCACCGCCAGCTACGCCGGCCAGGTAGCCAAGTACGCCATCGAACACTGGGTGCGTATCCCCGTGGAAATCGAACTCGCGCACGAATTCCGTTACCGTGACCCGATTCTGACCCCGCGTACGCTCGTGGTGGCCATTTCTCAGTCCGGCGAAACCATGGATACTCTGATGGCCCTGCGCCACGCGCGCGAACAGGGGTCCAAGGTGCTGGCCATCTGCAACACGCAGGGTGCCTCCATTCCGCGCGAATCCGACGCCGTGCTCTACACACACGCCGGCCCGGAAGTTGCCGTGGCATCCACCAAGGCGTTTGTGGCGCAGATCACCGCCGCCTACCTGCTGGGCCTGTATCTGGCGCAGGTCAAGGGCGCGATGTTCCGCGATGAGATTCATCAGGTGCTTGACTCCCTGAAAGACATGCCGCGCAAGATTCAGTGGGTGCTCGACACCCAGCCCAAGACCATCCAGGCGGCCGCCGAGCGCATGGTGAACGCCAACTCCTTCTTGTTCCTCGGCCGTCACGTGGGCTACCCGGTGGCGCTTGAGGGTGCACTGAAGCTCAAGGAGATCGCCTACACGTTCACCGAGGGCTTCGCGGCCGGCGAGCTCAAGCATGGACCGATCGCGCTGGTGGACGAGGGTGAGCCCGTGGTGTTCATCGTGCCGCCGCAGCGCGGCCGCAATGTGTTGCACGCCAAGGTGATCTCTGGTATCGAGGAGGTCAAGGCTCGTGGCGCGTACATCATCGCCGTGGCCGAGCAGGGCGACCCGGATGTGGAACGGTACGCTGACGTGGTGTTCTGGCGCCCCGCCTGCCCAACGCTGATGAGCCCGCTGGTTGACGTGGTGCCGCTGCAGCTGTTCGCCATGGACATGGCAAAGCTCAAGGGCTACGACGTGGACAAGCCCCGCAACCTCGCCAAGTCCGTGACCGTTGAGTAAGCCACATCGGTATGTGATTGACGAGCCTCATATTCCGTTTGAGATGGACGTGCTGTATGAGGACGAGCGGATCATCGTGGTGGACAAGCCGCATTTTCTGGCCACCATGCCGCGCGGCATGTGGTATCGGCAGACCGCGCTGATCCGATTGCGTGAGCGGCTGGGGGAGCCGGACATCACGCCAGCGCACCGATTGGACCGCATGACCGCCGGCGTATTGGTGTTCGTGCGGGATCCGGCCTGCCGCGGCGCGTATCAGATGCTGTTCCAGAACCGGCAGGCCGTCAAGGTCTATGAATGCCTGGCGCCCTGCCGGCCGATCAGCGGCCCGCGATTCGGCACGATCATGCAGGTCGAACCGCCACGCCCGTTCCCATTGCTGCGCCGATCGCACATCACCAAGGAACACGGCACGATGGCCGCATTCGAGGAACCGGGTTTGGCCAACGCCGAAACCCTCATCGAGCGCGGCGACCTCTGTTTCCCTCCCGCTGGCGGGAGGTGGCGCGAAGCGCCGGAGGGTGGTCCCCATCCGGGAAATCACCCCATCTGCCGCTACACACTCCACCCGCGCACCGGCAAAACCCACCAATTGCGCGTCCACATGAATTCGCTCGGCCTGCCCATCGTGGGCGACGACTTCTACCCGCGCATCCAGACACGCCCCTACGACGATTTCAGCCAGCCGCTGCAATTAGTGGCGCGTGTGCTACGATTCACCGATCCAATAACAGGCGAGAAGCGCGAATTCGTTTCCCGTGTGCCGCTTAAGATCTGATTTCTTAGGGGGGATGGCGAGACCAATCCCCGCCCGTCCGAATCACTGTCCCTTTCGACTGGCCATCCAGCTCATTGCATCGTCGTACACCATCATGATGCGCTTGCGATAGCTATCGATGAATTCCTGCGCACCAATGCTCGCGATAACGTCGTGAGCGGGTTGCACGGTGCTGTCGAATGCCTCCGGCAGCCTGTCCACCAAGGTGTGGAATCGTAAAATCACGGATTCCTCATCTAATCCCATCCGCTGTGCGAATCGTTCCAGATGTTTGCGGCGCAATCGAAGAAGATCTCGGCGTCCGCCGATGTTCATCGCCAAAGTGGCATTTATGATCTGCTTGCCATGCCCCAAATAAGGGAACACCGAAGCAAGGTCATAGAGCGGGGCAAGCCGCACGGACGCGCCATCGAGCAATAGCGAGTAGTTCTTGGCGTGGCTGTCTGTTGCCCCGACGAGATAACTGGCGAGGATGCCGTCGGTGAAGGCTCGGATATTGCTTTCGGCCTGACCGGGCAGACCGTGCTTGCGCAACATTTCCGCATATGCATTGGACGTTGGGCCGTTGTGTTCCTCGTATTTCAGCGATGAGGGAATGCCCAGCGCTTGGGTAAAGTCTTCTTGGTGCAGGGCCGTCACCGTACCATTGGCGGACACTATACGGTCATACCGCTCGCTGATGATGGCTGGGACCCCATCAAAGATGTGAAAAGAGGTGTGGGCCACGGGTATTCCCATCGCCTCCACAATGCGCATGGGTGATGTGTTCGTTGAATGCTTGGTGTGGAAGGGTCGGTATGCCGGGCTTGATGATATGAGTCGTCCGCGCGATTCCAGTGGTGGAGAACCATGATCCATTGCGGTTCCTCAGTGCGATCTTGCCCTGCTGTCCCGCGACCGACCAATGCTCGTCTACGCTTGCGGACTGGATGCCTGTGGGGGCGGCTGCGCGTAGTCGATTCGCGATCTGCGAATCGCTGATTGGAATAAGCGAATCGTCATCTATGGGCAAGTGCGGGTCGGCGGACAGCCGTAATGCGCCGGTGGCATCGAATCCGATGGCTTGCAACAGATCAAATGCGCTTGTCGATCGGGCATGATGCAATCGCATGGCTTCATCTCGGGCCTGAGGGGATTCCGGGACCAGGGCCTCAAGGAAATTACGCGGGATGTCGCCTGAATATTCGGCTGCGGTAATGGGCATGGAAAGCGATATTGGTGTGGGTGATTGCGACCAACGATAGGAATCGTGATATTGGAAAATAATGCTGCCATCGTTTGTTCTTCGAAACTGGCCGATGGGTGCTTCGCCGAGAAATGCATTGAGAGTGTTTTCGCTCATGGTGTCACCATTCATAGAGTTCGGCGGGCTGCGGGGTTTTGCGGACATCCAGCGACAAGCCAAGCTCAGTCAGAGCGCTGAGAATGGTGGAGAATCCGGGATTGGGGACTCGGGCGTGTTCAAATTCGATCAGCCAGCGACGTGACACGCCCAGCCGTTGGGCCATGTCGGTCTGACTGATGCCCTGGCGTTGCCTTTCATCCTTGATAAGCCGCGCGTATTCGGCGATATCCATGACAATCATGTGCAAAATATATCACAGTATAGTAAAGTGTGCAATATTCTGCACATAGTTGGAAATGTGCAGAATATTGCACAACCGAGTCGATTGGTCGGTGCGGAATTGCCTATGGATCACTGGCAGGTGAATCACTGACAGGTACCAGTGGATGCCAGCACATGCCGCTCGTCAGCTGATGTCGCGCACGGAACCGCGTTCGATCAGTTCCGGCGGGATTACGGTTTTGACGCCGACCGGTATCTTCTCGCCTTCGCATTGACGGCGGACCATGGAGAAGGCGGTGGCGCCAATGTCGTCAAAGCGCAGCTTCATGGTCGTCAGGTTCAAGCGCGGAACCATATCTACCAGCGAATCATCGACGCCCACGATGCTGACATCCTCGGGCACGCGCTTGCCCGCTGACTGCAACCCGAGCATTGCGCCGTATGCCATTTGGTCGTTGGCGGCGTAGATGGCCGTGCAGTCGGGGTCGTGGGCCAACGCCACGCCGGCCTGGTAGCCTGAATCCGCGCACCAATCGCCGATGTACATGCTCGGTACGCGTGCTCCCATTTGTTCCAACGCTTCTCGCCAACCGCGGGCGCGGCTTTCGGCGGCGCGCGAGGTGGACGGTCCGGCAATGTGGTAGACGGTCTTGTGCCCCTTGCTCATCAGGTAATCGACGATAGCGGTCGAGCAGCCATACTGGTCGGCGTCAACGGTGGGGCAGTGGTCGGCGGCGGATTCGCAGATGAGCACGACTGGAAATTCTCGCGGAGGCTTGTATCCGACGAAATCGGAGATGCGTTCCTCCAGCACTACGATGACACCATCCACCGGCTGACGCTGCATGCGATCGATGGCGGCGGAAAGCGTGCGTTCCGCACCGTGGCGCATGGTCTGGATGGTGACTGAATAATCGTCATCGGCCGCGTTGGCCACAATAGAATCAAGGATGCGGGCGTTGCCGAACGTGGCGGTGTTGAACATCACCACGCCGATATCCTGGAAGCGGCCGTGCTTTAGGGCTCGGGCCGCATAATTCGGACGATACCCAAGGCGTTCCATTGCAGCTTCGACACGCTGGCGTGTTTCGGGTTTCACCGCATCGCTGCCATTCGCCACGCGGGACACTGTCTGTGGCGAAACGCCGGCGGCTTTCGCTATGTCTTGCATGGACACCTGTGTTGGCCTCGACATTTCACCCTCGCTTGACTCATTAATGTCGGTGTTTCGTTTGCAACGCTTATCTTAGGGCCGCTTACGGTAACGATAACATCGTTGTCTTCGTGACCATTGTAGCAGAGTGACTGAGAAACCCTTAATTCAACACGGTACTCAACACGATTGGACAATGTTACAAATGGTGTTATGATGATAACGCAAACATTTTGGTCAACCTTCGAAGGAGAGGGGTTGGGAATGGCTTCAGCCGATATCGCAGCTGCGCCCGTGCATTCGGGCAAGGCTCGTGTGAATAAGCACAAGGCCGATTGGCGTGGATGGAAATTCATGTGGCCTTTTGCGGTGGTGTTCGTGTTCGTGTTCATCGTGCCGATTGTGTACGCCGTTTATATTTCGTTCTTCAAGAAGCAGATGATCGGCGGCACCAAGTTCGTCGGCTTCG
>OLOA01003110.1_pt1 | contig 13977 bp, 15 predicted proteins | sample 1672201 | NCBI WGS metagenome assembly OLOA01 (sample SAMEA3136658, study PRJEB25190) | human gut metagenome
CCCGGAGGTCTTCGCTACCTCACCCGTTCACAACCTCCCGGGGAAGTACAGCTAGATGACGAGCCGCGGTTCCCAGTTCGGCGATCGTGGGAAGTCATCGTCGGAGCGCCAACCCGTTGAGTCATTCCACGGGAACGTGCCAGGCGTGGCGGGGTCGTCCCATCGCCACACATCGGGATGGCGTCGCTCGCTGCTGGTGCTTGGACGTGCTGCATAGCCGAGGGTCTGGCCGGCTGGGATTGTGTAGTGCCAGCGCCAACCGGTCTGATCCTCGTCAAGCGTGAACGCTTCCGGGTCGAGGCCGTGTTTGTGGGCGACCGCGGCCAGTTGCCGCCGCGCGTTGAACGGGGCCGGGTTCAGCAGAACGGCGTTGAGGTACTCGGTGTCGAAGTCGTAGGCGAAGTTCAGCAGCTCGGGCACCTGGCGGTCGTCCACAAGTCGCCCAAGCTCATCGAGTTCGGTAGAGCCGACAACCCCGTCCTCGTATTGTCGTCGGAGTTGGGCGCCAGCGTTGTCGGCGATCTTGGGGAGGTATTCGGCGAGGGCGGCGACCAGGACGATGGTCTTGGTGGAGTTCACGCGGGTCGCGTAGCCGAGGTCACGGCCGTGGAGCACGCCGTGTCGAGACACTTTGCCGTAGTCGCCGGTTGGCCTTACGTCTTCGGAGAAGAGGGCGCGCACTACCGGGAGGTTGGTTTCCATGCCAGCGATCGTCTCGTCATCCAGATACGGGTCGTTGCTCCCTTTCGAGAAGAAGGACTGCCCGGTGAGGTCCCGACTCATGCCATCGATCTGAGCCAGGATGATCGGGGTCGATGCCTCGTAGGCGCCTGCGAAGTGATGCTCGATGGCCTTCTCGATGAAACTCACTCGATCCCAGACGAGCTGCTTGAACGGGTAGTGAGAGTTCGACCATCGGCGCATCGGTGCGGCGGCGTGTTTCAGCAACGTCGCATTCTCGTTGTTCCACACATCGGTGATCGCCTCATCCAGCTCGTCGTCCGTGGCACCGTTCCCGGCTTGTCTGAGGACGCGCAAGGTGCCTTCCATGTGCCAGCGTCCGCACATGGCCCACCCCAACGGAGCGAAGAGCGCCACGGCTTCGGCCAGTTGGTCGAGAGTGGGATGACTGACCAGGCCGAGGCGTCGCGCGACCTCGCGCGCTTGCTCTGACTGCGCCACCTTCCCACCTCGTCTCTCAGCGATCGAATGCTCTACTTCAAGGATCGCAGACACGACCGACAGCGTTTAGAGACGAGGACCGCGAGTCACGGCATGCGTCACCGGGTGCCCGGTCTCCGGCGACGGTGCGCCGGCGTTGAGTTCCCTCCGTGCGGCTTCGGCGCGGGCGCGGTCGATTTTCTGCCGGGTGATCTGCGGCGGCTGGAGCTTGCCCTTGGCGGCCACTGATCCGAAGAGGCGCGGTCGATTTTCTGCCGGGTGTTCTGCGGCGGTGGCCCGAGTGGGGTTTGGTCGTCGGTGACCTGGTAACGGTCCCGATACGCCGCCACGACGACGGCGGCGCGACGCCATGCCTTTCCTTGGTTCAGGTCTTTCGGTTCGGGGCCAAGCTGTGCCGTCCAGAGTGCCTTGTCGGCGAGCGCGCCGGCGAGTACGGCCTCGGCGCGGGCTTCGATCAGTTCGTGGCGTTCATCCAGAGCTTGGCGCATGTCGTCGGCCATCGGCCCCTCCGCGTATGGGAGGAGCCCGGCGATGAGCCGAGGCGGTTTGCGGGTGCGACCGGACCCGGCGGGCCGGGTGGTGGCCCGGGCGATACGGGCGTGGATCACCGAAGCGATGTCATCGGCATCGTCAAGCCCGCGGGCGGCGATCAGGCGCGGCGGCAGGGTATCGAGGTTGTGGTGGTTGGCTTCGGCGTGCCGGAGCTCGGCCGAGAGCGCTGGGTAGGCGTCGGAGTCGAGCACGGCATCGACCTGCTCGACGGTGAGCCCGGCAACCGCAAAGAGGCCGGCCCAGCGGTCGTGTTGGGCGGCTTGGGCGATGGTTTCGTATTCGGCGGCGAGCTGGCCGATGTTGCTCCACCGCTCCTGTTCGGCAGTGATCGCCTCGTGCGCTGACAGTTCGGCGCCGATGTGCTGGATCACGCCGTAGAGCACCGACCGTGCGGTGGCGTCGGGGTTGTCGCTGGGGTGCGGCACCCCGTGGCTGTCGTCGGGCCGGTCCAGGACGACATAGGCATAGTTGCCATCGGCGCCGCGGGTCATGGCGACGTAGAAGTTCTCCCGTGTGGTGGTTGCGGTGGCGATGACGTGCGCGGTGTCGGTCGTCACGCCCTGGGCACGGTGCGCGGTGATGGCGTAGCCGAGGTGCCCCAAACGCACTCACCTGTGATCGCGCGCGTGTGCGCGTTTCCACGGTAGCCGAGACTTGGGACATGACCCAAGCACGATGCTCGACTTCCTGGTGCAGAGTGAACGGACGAGAACTCGTAGTTCTTCGACGATCTCCTGGCTGGTCAGTAGGTCATCCACCCGACCCAGGCGGTCGTTGAAGGGCCGCGAGCGGGCTCCGTCGACACCGGTTCCGAGGCAACCCGGTGGGTACCATCCAGGGGCACGGACTCTATTGCCCCGCCTCCGTCGCATCTCGCCGCTATCATGAAAGCCTAGGGTGGTACCGAGCCCTAGTACTAGGAGTGTTGCGATGCGCGTCGAGTCTGCCACCGTCAGTAACTTTCGCTGCGTGATTGACAGTGGTCAGTTCGACGTAGAGCCCGACAAGACGATCCTCGTCGGAATTAACGAAGCGGGGAAGACCGCCCTGCTGAAGGCTCTACAGCACGCTAGCCCCACTGATGACACTGCAACCATCGACTGGCTCTTCGACGCGCCAGCGTCGATGGTTGACGACATCCGTCGGAAGAACCTTGACCCGGCAACGCTGGCTGTAGCCCGCGTCGTCATGCGACCGGAGCCGAAGGACCTAACCGGTCTGAGCCTGCCAGAAGGTTCCGATGACGTCCGGCTCATCATGACCGCCTGGATGAACGGGAAACGGACCTACACGGTGACGGGGATTCCCTCGGCACCGACCGTGGGTGATGCCGAGAAGGCGATCCTCCGCCTCACCGGCGCGATGAACAAGCAATCCGACGAGGAGGCGAAACAAGCCGCCAAGGCAATGCTGGATTGGAAAGACGCACAAGCCTCAGATGCTGCGATCAGTGGCGAAGTGGCCGCCAAGCTGAAGACGCACCTCGATGCCGCCTTGCCGTTGTTCGCAGAGGGATCTGCTGCCGAAACCCACTGGGATGCATTGAGCGACACGCTCAAGAGTGCTCTTACACTCGACAAGATCGGCAAGCACTTAGCGGGACGCATGCCTCCTTTCGTCTACTACTCCTCGTACTTCGCGGTCCGCCCGCGCATTCACCTCAATCGATTGGCCGAACGCGAAGCGTCCGGAGAGATCGACCTAGAATACGACTTCGGAAACCTGCAACTACTCAAGTTCCTCGGATTCACCGCCAAGGAACTCTCCGACATGGCGTCCGAAGCACCCGAGAAAGGGCGCAACTACGACAACGACGTCAACGTCCAGAATCAGTACAAGAAGGAACTGGCCGCACACGAACGTCGCGTCACTGAGCGAAAGCGGGCACTCCAAACTGCGGGAGCGCGGCTCACAGAGGAGATACAGAGAGTCTGGAATGACGACAAGCTGACCATACGTCTGGACGTAGACGGCCAATACCTTCAGACTTTGGTCGAAGACGAGCTCGGTATTCCCGTCGAGTTGGACCAGCGGAGCGAAGGTTTCCGTTGGCTAGTCTCATTCTTCGTCGTCTTCCATGCGCAAGCCAAGGACGATCTGAAGGACGCGATCCTCCTTCTGGACGAGCCCGGCCTGAGTCTCCACGCCTTGAAACAGCAGGAGTTCCGCAAGACCGTCTCGCGGCTCGCGGAGGGTAACCAGATTCTCTACACGACCCACTCTCCCTTCATGGTCGGCTCGGACGAACTCGACCTGGTTCGCATAGTCGAAATGACCGATCGGAAGACAGGAACGAAAGTCCACACTCGCCTCGCGGTCGATGATCCGAAGTCGATCTACCCCCTCCAGGCAGCACTGGGCTACGACCTTGCGCAGAGCATGTTCACGCACCAGAAAAATCTGGTGGTCGAAGGCGTGACAGACCTGCTCTATATCGAGGCGCTGAACTCGGCATTTGCTGGGCAAGGTGGCGCCACGCTGGACGACGGAATTGCGCTTGTGCCTGCTGGTAGTGCCAGCAAGGTCGTCTACTACAGCACGATTCTCACCAGCCAAGACTTAAAAGTTGCTGCGTTGCTGGACTCGGACGCCGCGGGCAACAAGGCGGTGGAACAGGAAGCGCTCTGGCAACTTCTTACCAGTAAGCGAATCCTCCGAACCGGCGACCACGTCACCGGGGTTCAACGAGCCGAGATCGAGGACCTGCTTCGTGTGAGCCTCGGTCTCGTCGCACGAGACGAGTGCGGATGGGACAGTGTTTCTACCATTGCAGCACAACCGGAGCGGCCGATCATGGAGATTCTGGATGCCGAACACGCCGAAGTGTCGAAGTGGAAGCTTGCCCGTGCTTTCGTTCGATGGGTCGCCAATAGCGGCACTCACGCCTTGACAGACGATGAACAGAAGTCCTGGGTGTCGCTCACGACAGCCGCAAACAAGGCGCTCGCGTAGCTTGAAATGCTGCAATTAGTTATCTGCTGAGGGATGGTGAGTTCAGCGAGGCGGTGGAACCATAACATCCATTATCATCGGCTGATTCTCGATGCTGTGCCCGCCGGTTCCCGGACTGCATTGGATGTGGGGTGCGGCAATGGTCTGCTCTCGGTAGAACTGCGAGAGGCAGTGCCGGAGGTGACGGGCATCGACCTCGATCAGACGGTGCTGGAAGACGCACGACAACACAGCGACGAGATCACCTGGGTTCGCGGCGACGCCATGACATGCGACTTTGGCAAGACTTTCGATGTCGTTGCCTCTGTCGCCACGTTGCATCACCTGCCCGACTTGGACACGGCGCTATCGCGGCTGGCTGATCTGACCTCGCCCGGCGGCGTGCTCGCCGTGGTCGGAGTGGCACGCACAAGCCGCCCCAAGGACGTACTCCTGCACCTGGCTGGGGCGGTGCAGCATAGGTAGATGGCCCGGAAGCACGAGTTCTGGGAACACAAGGCCCCGACGATCTGGCCGCCGCCGCACGATTACGTGACCGTGCGCCGAACAGCTGAGCGAGTGCTGCCGGGGGGTGCAGTGGAAGCAACTGCTGCTGTGGCGGTACGCGCTGATCTGGCGCAAGCCGCGCTGATCTCATATTCAGAGGCCGCGCGCTGGCCCGTCTCGGCTTGGGTCAGAGCGGCGGGGGTCGCGTTCGAACGAGTCGTGGAGTTGTCGTTTCCGCTGCGCCGCGTGTTCCCGCGCCTGCTCTTGTACGGCCCGCTTCACTTCGATACGTCGTGCTGCGTCGCTGACGGGGAGGGCGCGGAGTTCATCGGCCTCTGAGCGTAGGAGCGCGGCCCGGTTCCTGGCGTCGTGCGCTTGACGGTCAGGGTTGGTGGTGCGACGCATCCCGTACCGGGCTGCCTGGACGTGCTCAGCCCCGTACTCGCTGACGAGCAACGCCGTGCGCTCCTGCCGGTGCCGCTTCCGCATCGTCTCACGGTCGGCAGTGGCCACGTCGACGGTCTCTACGACCTCGGTCACGCGAGGGTCAGTCTCGGCGCAGTTCGCGGCGACCTTGCCTGCCCATTCCGGGAGACGATCGGGGTTCGCGGGTGTGGTGCCCCACTCCTGACTGACCTTCCCGCGCAGCGTCTGGGAGCGTTCGGTCGCGGCCTGCTGCTCTGTACGGGCCTTGCGTCTGCCGAACCTTCCCACGGTGGCGAGGCGGCCACGGGCGGCAGCCTCCTCCGCGACGGCACCGAGGTAGGCGGCCCCATCAGCCTCGGCCTGCACGGTCAATCGCTGGGCGACCTCGGCACGCACCCGCTCGGCGGCGGCCTCGGCCAGGCGGAGCACCTTAGCGGACTCCTCGGCCTCGGCTCGATGCGCAGCACGTTGAGCGTCGAACCGCGCGGCGATCCGCTCCCACCGCTCGGCTGCTCGTTCGGCCCGCTCGGCCTCGCGGTCGAGGCGGGCGAGTTCTTCGGTGACCCGCCGTACGAGGCTGTCTGCAACGAATCCTCGCACCGCCTCTCTCGCGGTTCGGGTGGCGTGGTCGAGGCCACGGTCCGCGGGGTCGCGTTCCATCGCCTCAATAAACTGCGCACGCGCATCCGCCAGACTCTCGGCGATGACGTGGAGCCGGTTCGTTTCGCGGCCTCGGGTCATGCCGACATAGACGCCTGCCGCGCTCGCCGCCTCCCGGACCGCACACTCGGGAAACCAGAGATGCAGGCCGTCATGGACGTCCTCCGCACGGCTATCCCCGAAGGCCTCGACGAACAGGCCCGCCTCGGTCGAGCTCTGCGTCGGCGAGCCAGCGACGTGCTGGCATTCTTCGACCTACCCGGCGCCAGCAACGGCCCCACCGAGGCCACCAACGGCAGGCTCAAACACCCCCACGGATCCGCCCTCGGCTTCCAAGATCTAACGCACTGCATCGCCCGATCCCTGCTCGGGGCGGGTGGCTTCAGACCCCGCCTACACCCTGGAATGCGATGAGCCAGCTTCCTGGCGATGCTGGCACTGACCCGGTTACGTCGCGACCCCGTGGTCCCGGCCGACGATGGTCGGCCCTCCGACGAGGCGGCTCGGCCTGCCGGGGGTCGTCAGTGGTGGGCCGATGCCGGGCTGGCCTCCTGCATGACGGCGTACTACGTCTTCGCGACGACCGGTTTCGCGCTGGGTCCGGTGGCGCTGACCTCCCTCATCATCGCGCTGACCCCGGCCATCACGATGGGTTGGCAGCTGGTCTCCAGCAGGCAGGTCGCCGGCCGCGATGTCCTCGGGTTCGCGGTGGCGATCGTCGGCGTCTGCTGCTACCTGGTGCCGCTGCTGTCGGGTCACCAGCAGTTCCCCCGGCACGCCATCGTCATCGCGGCAGTGGCCGCCGGGTTGGCTGCCCTGGTGCGGGCGTTGTTCACCATCGTGCTGTGGAATCGGGCGCTTCGACGCGTCCCGCTGCATGCTCCTCGGGTGAACCGGTTGACCTTCCTCATCGGAGCGGTGCTGCTGCTTCCCGTCGTGCTGATCCCGGGAGCGGGGGGCGGGGCCGCCTGGCATCACCTCGGATAGCTGGTGGCTCTGGTGGTGGTCGCGACCCTGGTGCCCAATATGCTCAACACCTGGGCCTCCTCGCGACTGCACCCCACTCTCAACGCGATCGTCGGGATGCTCACCCCGCCGTTGACCGGCGTCCTGGGGTGGTTGTGGCTGGGGGAGAGCCTCGCCGGACTCCAGTGGTTCGGGATGATCCTGACCCTGGTGGGAATCGGGGTCAGCGTGCTGCGACCCGCTCCCGCGCGGACGGGTCGGGACCGCTGACCGGATGCTCGCGCCGGCTGGGACGCGGGCCCCGGGAGTCCGCCGCAGGCTGACTCCGGAGCTGGGTGGCGCCTCCGGCGACACTCAGCGTGAGAGGTCGTCCCGCTCCTGGACGGTGTAGCCGGCCGACCTCGCCGTCGCGTCCGTCCTCCGTGCCCGGCGCAGCCCGGCGACCTTCTCCGAGGTTGCCGCCATCACGTCGCGAGCCCGCCCGCGGCCGTAGCTCACCGAGTAGTCGCTCGCGACCCCGATGGATGCCCCGACCTCGACGGCATCCTGGTCGGCGCCCATGTACATGAACTGCCAGTGGTAGTCGTTGGTCTGCTGCTCGACCAGGGCCTTGACCGCCGGATGGGTCCACTCCCGCGAGGCATTCTCGATCCCGTCGGTCATCACGGCGACGACGACGGTGCCGGGGCGCTGGTCCTCGGGCAGCTTGGCCAGGGCGACCCCGGCATCGGTGATCAGCCGACCCATCGCGTCGAGCAGAGCCGTGGTGCCTCGGGGTGCCAGGTCCAGCGGGGGCACCTCCGCGATCGGCCGGTCGGCGTAGACCAGCTCGTAGCGGTCGTCGAACTGCGCCAGGGTGACGCGGCACTCGCCCTCCGAGGTGGTGCGCTGCTGCTCGATGAAGGCCGCGAAGCCGCCCTCGGTGTCGGACTTGATCGACTGCATCGACCCGGAGCGGTCCAGCAGGAAGTAGATGTGGGTGAGGTCTGAACGGGTCATGACGTTCTCCTTCTGGGTGTGAAGCGCATGGGCCTGGGTGGGATGGCCGGGGTCCGTCGGGTGCCGGTCTCACGGTCGTATCGAGCTCTCTCGACACCTGCTGCGGTGACTCTGCCCTGGGCTGTGGCGTAGCCGGCAAGTGCTTCGGTGTGCGCCAGCCGGGGGCCGACGGCGTTCTCGCTGAGACCAGCCTGCGCACCGGCGGCGCGCAAGCTGGTGCCATCGGTGATCACCGCCTCCGCGAGCGAGTCGTCGATGAGTTCGGCGAGCCGGTCGGCGGCCTCGCGCAGCAGCGGCAGGGCGTCGGAGATGCGTCCCGCCCCGGCGGCCTGCGCCTGGCTGAGGGCTTCGCGGATCGCTGTGAGGGCGGCGTCATCGAGTGGCATGACCTGACAGTACCGCAGAAACTGCGGATACGCAATAAGTACGGATGCGCAGGATCTGTGGTCGGCTGCCACGGCGCGGGGTCTCGGCGATCTGCGCCTGCGCGAGGGGATGGGCTGGTACTCGCTCCGGATAGGATCGGCCGATGGCCATCCATTTCTATACGGCATCGTCGCTCGACGGGTTCCTTGCCACCCCCGACGATTCGCTGGAGTGGCTCTTCCGGCAGGATTTCGACATGGACGGGCCAATGGCCTATCCCCGCTTCATCGAGGGTATCGGTGCGCTGGTCATGGGCAGCTCCAGCTACCGGTGGCTCCTGGCCCATCAGGACGGCTGGGAGTACTCGCAACCCGCCTGGGTCTTCAGCCACCAGGAGCTGTCCGCCCCCGAGGGTGCCGACATTCGCTTCGCCCGCGGCGATGTCGCCGAGGTGGCCCCGCAGATCCTTGCCGCCGCGGGGCAGAAGGACGTCTGGGTGATGGGTGGCGGGGATCTCGCGGGCCAGTTCGCCGATGCCGGCCTCCTCGATGAGGTCTGGGTGCAATTCGCACCGGTCACCCTGGGGGCCGGCCGGCCGCTGTTGCCGCGGGATCTCCAGCTCGAACTGGTCGATGTCGCCCGCAACCGCGACTTCGTCTGCACGAGATTCAGAGTGGTGCAGACCCGCTGACCGAGCAGGTGCCTCGGGTCACCCCGAGGACGCCGACCTGTCGACCCGGATCTCCTCGAGACGACGGTGCGGCGTCATCGTCTCGAGTGCGGCGATCGCTGCCGGTCGGTCGGCTCAGCGCGCCGAGCCGACCGCCTCGGCGGGGATGTCCTCAGGCCGGTATCTCGGCAGCCGGGAGGCGGGCAGTGCCGCGAGGGCGCTGACGCTCGCGAGCAGCAGGAAGCCGAGCCTGAGGGTGCGCAGCCGCTGCTCCTCGTTGAGGGTGACAGCGGCGTCCACCTGCGAGGGGTCTGCGGGGGTCCTGGCGAGCACCTCTCGCAGGTCGTCGTTGCTGATGAAGTTCGCATTGTCGAGATCGACCTGCTTGACGAGGCTCTCGGGAAGCTCCGGGTGCTGCGCCACGGCGCCGCCGACCCCCATCCCCAGCGTGGTCACCAGCACCGCGCCCATCACGGCGGTGCCGACGGCCGAGGCCAGATTCTGGGTGGTGCCACCGATGGATCCGACATCACCGGCCAGCCGCTTCGGGGCGACGGCGACGAGAACGCTGAGGAGTGCTCCTTCGCGTCGGCCGTTTTTCCAGAGGAGGCCTGCGTCCGCGAGTCGGTCTTCAATGGACATGTCTCAGCCGTTCTCTTTGTAGGTGTCTCGTTGAGTGACGTACTCTGACCAGTCGCGGGTGGCGAGGGCGGGGGCCTTGACCCGCCTCAGCCAGTTTGTCCGCCTTTCGCCGCAGCGTTGTGTACTTCTCTGCCCGTGATCCCAGCAGATAGTCGAAGACAGTCTGCTTCTGTTCGGCAATGACCTGATCATGGCGCTCCGCCTGCTCGTTGTGCCTCGTGACGGCCCCGATGAGCTCTGCAGCGGGTGAGGCGATGTCAAGTACCGACCATTCCGGGGCCTCGGGCGTGGCACCAGGATCGTATGCCTTGGCCTTCAGGGCGGCCTGGATCGCCTCCAGCGCGGCGACTCGCTGGTCGATGGCGGTCTCCACCTGTTTCAGGGCGTCCTTGTAGTCCGACCGAAACTCGCTGGTGAGTCTCTCGGGCACCGGTAACCGCTCACACCAAGCTTCCAGCGCCTTCTTCTCATCTGCGACATCGTGCAGGAGTGCGTTCGCCTTGCCGCGGATCTGGGTCCAGCTCTGGTCGAAATGACGGGCCAGCTCGTCACGGCGACTGGCAGTGATCACCCCGGCGCAGAACAGGCAGTGGTCGTGCCCCTCGTGCAATGCGAGACCGTCCGCAACCCACGTCTGGGCTGCCGGATTGGTCTCCAGAGCACCGATGGCCACTCGGGAGGGGGTCTCGCCCAGCAGTTTCGACAGTCCGGTCAGGCGGCCGCCCACCCCAGCGGGGGCAGGCTCGACGTCTGGCACCCGCGGTAGCGGTCCTTCGCTCAGGCCTCTCAATGCCGCGGCGTGGGCCTCGGCATTGAGAGCCGTCCCCGTGAACCCACTCAGCCTCTTCTCCACCGCGGGGCGCGAGTATCGACTCTTGGTATAAGAGCCGTCAAACTGTTGAAGCTCGGAGACGATCTGGGTCTGGATCTCGCCGATGAGTGTGTCGACCTCTTTCTTGGCAGTGGAATGCTCCTTGCCAGTCACTTTGGCCTTGTCGTCGAACTTCGTGATGTCTTCGGCGAGTTGATCCTCTTTTGCCTTGGCATCGATGGCTTCCTTGCCCAGCGTCACAATCCCTGGGGCGCTGCCACCATCAAGGAAGGCGGACAGATTGGCGTCGATCCACTTGCGCGTGAAGACCGCCGGCGGCACCGAGAGGCTGCCACCGCCAGCACCAACGCCGTGCTTCTTGCCGCTCTCGTCCTCCCACACAACTTTCGTGGGACAGTCCCCTTCGGCCAGATCCAGAAGCAACTCGGCCACGGTCGACTTCCCACTGCCGTTGTGGCCGTACACGACCGTTTTGCGTCCGGCAGGAACATCGGCCGGCCAGAAGCCCCTGTCCAAGGATCTCCACGCGTCTTTGACATCAAGTCTGCGAAGCATGTCTGGACCCTAGTAACACTTCATGGGACACATCATGGCACCCGCGGTATTTGTTCTGGGACGTGTCAGTGGCCCGGGTTACGGTGTGGGCATGTTCGGTCGTGTGGAGGTCGTGGGTCCGGTGGCCGCCGAGACGGCTGCGGTGGGTGTGCCGATGGCGACCGAGTCGGTGCCTGCGGGCTGGCCGTCGCCTGCCGCCGACTATTTCGACGGGGATGTCGACCTCAATGAGCACCTGTTGGTCAACCGGCCGGCGTCCTTCATCGTGCGGGTGGCCGGGGACTCGATGATCGGGGCCGGGATCTTCGACGGTGACGAGCTGGTCGTCGACCGGTCCCTGGAGCCGGTCGACGGGGACGTGGTGATCGCTGTGGTCGATGACGAGCTCACGGTCAAGACATTGCACCTGGGCGAAGGCGGACCGGAGTTGCGCCCGGAGAACCCTGCCTATCCGGTGATCCGTCCGATCAGCGACCTGCGGGTCTGGGGTGTGGTGACGACATGCCTGCACCACCTGCACCACTGACCCCGTCTCCTACAGGCCGGCCGGGGCGGGTGATGCTGGTCGACGTGGACTCCTGCTACGCCGCATGCGAGCGGGTGTTCCACCCCGAGCTGGAGGGTGTTCCCCTGGTGGTGCTGTCCAACAACGACGGCTGCGTGGTCGCCCGCAGTTCCGAGGCCAAGGCGCTGGGCATCGAGATGGGCGTCCCCTGGTTCAAGCTCAAGGCCTGGGCCGACCGCCACGGGGTCGTGGCGAGGTCGTCGAACTATGAGCTGTACGGCAGCATCTCGGCGCGGATCATGGCGATCCTGGGCGAGTACACCCCGGCGGTGGAGGTGTACTCCATCGACGAGGCGTTCCTGCGGTTGCCCGGTAGTCCGGCCGAGCTGACGGAGATGGGCCGGCGGATCCGCCGGCGGATCCTCCACGACCTGGGGGTCCCGGTCTCGGTGGGGATCGGTGCCACTCACACCCTGGCGAAGCTCGCCTCCCACGGGGCCAAGCACTCCCCCACTCTGGGTCACGTCGCTGACCTCGACGCCTACCGGCCCGGCCAGGTCGACGCGATCCTGGAGGCGACCCCGGTCGCCGACCTGTGGGGTGTGGGCCGGCGCCTGGACGCCCGACTGGCCGCCATGGGTATCCGCACCGCCCGCCAGCTACGCGATGCCGACCCTGCGGTGATGCGCCGACGGTTCAACGTGAACCTGGCCCGCACGATCCTGGAGTTGCGCGGCACCGACTGCATCACCATTGACGACCGCGACGCTGACCGGACCGGCCAGATCATGTTCTCCCGGTCGTTCTCCACACCGGTGACCGACCCGACCCAGATGCATCAGGTTCTGGCGATCTATGCCCAGCAGGCCGCCACCCGGCTGCGTCACCAGCACTCGGTGGCCGCCGGGCTGTGGGTCTTCGCCTCCACGAGTTGGTATGTCTCCCCCGTGCATCAGGTGAGCCTGGCTGGCCGGCTCCCCCATCCCGCTGATGATCCGGTGACCATCGTCAAGGCGGCCTGCGATCTGCTGCTGGATCGCATCGAGCCCGGCCGCCGGTACGTCCGGGCCGGGATCTCGTTGCTGGACCTGGCGCCGGCCGGCGCCCAACCGATGCTCGACCCCTTCTCCCCCGACCCTCGCCTGGCCCGCCTGGGCGCCTTGGTCGATCGGGTCAACGCCGCCTGCGGGCGCGGGGCCCTGGGCCTGGGATGGGCCGGGATCACAGCTCCCCCGGACTGGCAGATGCGCCGCGAGATGCTGTCCAACCGGGGCACCACCCACTGGGCCGAACTAGCCACCGTCACCGCAACATGAGGAGAGGCAGATGATGAGCCGTTGAGTCTTGAGAGGGCAACCCGACCCGCGACGAAGGAGCCGGCCGGGGCGGCAGCCAGGTCAGTGGTCGTCTGGCCAGGGAAACAGGGAGGGCAGGTGGGAGAACGCCAGGGTTTCATCGGGGCCGATCTCGATCCCGGAGTCCTCATGAGACCCGGTCGCGTGGGCGATCGCCGCCAGGACCAGGGCGACCGATTCGCGATCGATTCCCGAGATGTCCTCGGACAGGTCGACAGCGGGTCCGCCCAGCAGTGACGCGGCGATCCGGACGAGCTTCCGCTCGCTACCCGACCACGGCTGTGAGGCCTCCAGCAGCACGGCGGTGTCGATCGAGGCGAGATCACCTCGCCGAATGATCCACGGCGCACCGTCGTAGACGACATGGCCTGACCGGATCAGCAGCTCCACACCGGCCTCACTCGGCCAGATACCACGGGCCCAGGCACGCACGTCCTCAGTGATCGACGTCATGGCTTTGAGCCTTCGAGCTTGTCCAGGTGCGCACTAACGGCGTCCTCGACCACTTGAGAAGCAGTCGTGGAGTGCGTCACGGCCCAGAGCTTCACGCGCTGGTGCAGGTCGGGTGCCATCCGGATGGAGACAGTGATCCTTTCGGGTGCTGGGTCGTCCCGGTGGAACGTGTCGGCGACTTTGGTCGGGGTTGCCTTCGTAGGTCTGCTCTTCAGCGCCATGTCAGATCTCCTTCATGATCTCGTCCAGCACGATGTCGTATCCCCATAGCTCCGTGGGGATGGTGCCCACCGCCGAGGCGATGGCCTCACGCAGGGGTATGAGGCTCTTCCCAGATGAGGGTGTAGCGCACGTCGCGCGGCGGGCCGGCGCGTCG
>OLOA01003137.1_pt1 | contig 13861 bp, 10 predicted proteins | sample 1672201 | NCBI WGS metagenome assembly OLOA01 (sample SAMEA3136658, study PRJEB25190) | human gut metagenome
CAGGACTACCTTTTTCAGGTAATTTTCTAGATAATACTCAAGTATTTTATATAGATAAGTTATTTAGTTATAATTCTTTCTTTAACAATGGATTCGTATTTATTGTAACAATGTTATTTATTATATGGGGTTTATTTTATGGAATCGGAGCAAAAACTATAAAGAATAACAATGATATGTGTGATTATCTAACCCATTCATTAGATGGAACAGGAAAAACACTTGTCTTAATCTTTTTTGCTTCAGCTTTAATAAATATTTTTAAAAAGAGTGAAATAGGTACTGTTGTAATATCACTAATAGCTAATTTATTAGAAAAATCGTCATTTAGTGGTATTCCTTTAATAATATTATTCTTTATATTAACTGTAATAGGTACTCTTTTAGTTCCGGCTTCAAATACTAAGTATGCCATATTATCAGGAACGATAATTCCATTATTGATGAATGCTGGTATTACACCAGAATTTGGACAAGTAATCTTTAGATTTGCTGAATGTGTAACTACTGGATTGACACCATTATTTGCATATTATGTAATATATTTATCATTTATTGAAAAATATAATCAAGATGATAAACCTATTAGTTTATTTAAAACATTAAAATATCAATTGCCGTATAGTTTAGCTACCGGAGGCATATTAATAATTTTAATTATTATTTGGTACTTAATTGGACTACCTATTGGTATTGGAGGTCAAGCAATTTTATAAAACAAGTTAAAAACTTGTTTTTAATTTTAATTAAATTTGATATAATATTCAAAGAAAAAGAAGGTGACATTATGGCATTAAAAGCAGGAATTGTAGGTCTTCCTAACGTAGGTAAGTCAACATTATTTAATGCAATAACAAAAAAGAATATACTTGCTGCAAATTATCCCTTTGCAACAATAGAACCAAATGTTGGTGTAGTTGTTGTTCCAGATGAGAGACTTACTACATTAAATAACTTATATAAACCTAAAAGTTTAGTACCAACAACATTTGAATTTACTGATATAGCAGGTTTAGTTAAAGGAGCATCAACTGGAGAAGGTCTAGGAAACAAGTTTTTGTCTCATATCAGAGAAGTAGATGCTATTGTTGAAGTTGTTAGATGTTTTGATGATAAACAAATAACTCACGTTGAAGGAAAAATTGACCCAATTAGAGATATTGAAATAGTAAATGTAGAATTAATATTATCAGATCTAGAAATTATTCAAAATAGAATTAATAAAATTGGTAAAAAAGCAGATATGACTAAAGATAAAGAAGTAATATTAGAAGTTAATACTTTAAAAAAGTGTGAACAAGCATTACTTGAAAATATTCCATTACGTAAACTAGAATTTGAAGAAGATGAGCTAAACGTAATTAAAAACTTTAATTTAATTACATTAAAACCAATTATATATGCAGCAAACGTATCAGAAGAAGATGCTGCTGCAAATGAAAATCAATATACAAAATTAGTAGAGGAATATGCCCAAAAAGAAAATTCTTTAGTAATAACTATGTGTGCAAAAGTTGAAAGCGAATTATCAGAACTAGAAGATGAAGATAAAAAAACATTCTTACTAGAACTAGGAATAAAAGAAAGTGGCTTAGATAAATTAATTACAGCGACATATAAATTATTAGGGTTAGAAACATTCTTTACAGCAGGAACAGATGAAGTAAGAGCATGGACTTTTAAAAAAGGAATGAAAGCACCAGAATGTGCTGGAATAATACATACTGACTTTCAAAAAGGATTTATCAAAGCTGAAGTAATGAGCTATGAAGATTTAGTAGAATATAATGATGAAAAAGCAGTTAAAGAAGCCGGAAAACTTCGTTTAGAAGGAAAAGAATATCTTATGAAAGATGGAGATATCTGCTATTTTAGATTTAATGTCTAATTAAATAAAAAGAATCTGGAGTTCTTTTTTTTATGAAACTATGTTAAAATAACAAAAGAAAGAAGGAATAAACATGACATATAAAGATTTAGCTGATTTTATTTTTCCTGATATAAAACATGATATTGCATATTATGAAGAAAAATATCCTCAAAGAAATTTAAAAGAAGGCTCAATAGTAACAAGATATGCTCCAAGTCCAACTGGATTTGTTCACATAGGAGCATTACTAGCTTCCTATACGGGCTATTCATTTGCAAAACAAAGTGATGGTGTATTTTATTTAAGAATAGAAGATACTGATACTAAAAGAACTGTAGAAAATGGTGTTAGTAAAATTATAAAGGACCTTCAAGATTTTAATATAACATTTGATGAAGGAATGATAGATGAACAAGCTGAAAAAGGAAATTATGGACCTTATATTCAATCAAGTAGAAAAGAGATTTATCATACTTTTATTAAATATTTAATAGCTGAAAATAAAGCATATCCTTGTTTTTTAACTGAAGAAGAATTAACAGCCATGAGAGAACGTCAAGAAAAATATAAAGAAAGGATAGGATGCTATGGTAAGTATGCCAAATATCGTGATGTTGAGCCAGAAGAAGCTATAGAAAAAATCAAAAATGGTGAACCATATATTATAAGATTAAAATCACCAGGGAGTTTTTATAAAAAAGTAAAATGTCATGATTTAATAAGAGGAGAATTAGAGTTCCCTGAAAATGACTTAGATATTCCTATCATGAAAAAAGATGGCCTACCTACCTACCATTTTGCTCATTTAGTAGATGACCATTTAATGCGTACAACTCATGTAATTAGAGGAGATGAATGGGTAGCCTCACTGCCATTGCATATTCAACTATTTCAAGTCTTTGGTTTTAAAGCTCCAAAATACGCTCATATTTCTCCATTATTAAAAAATGATAATGGAACTATTAGAAAGCTAAGTAAACGAAAAGATCCAGAATGTGCTGTTAGCTTTTATCATGAAATGGGTATTCCAAATGAAGCAGTAAAACTTTATCTTGCTACTATAATCAACAGTAATTTTGAAGAATGGTATTTACAAAATAAAGATAAATCAATAGAAGATTTCCAATTCACTTTTAAAAAAGTTAGTAAAAGTGGAGCCTTATTTGACTTAGAAAAATTAGGTAATATCTCAAAAACCTATTTCAGCAGACTAACAAAAGATGAGCTTTATGAACAAGAAGTAAAATATTTAGAAGAATTCGATCAAGAATTTTTGCATGTGTTTACCAAGAATTCTGATTATTCAAAATCAATTTTAAATATTGAAAGAGAAATAAAAAAGCCAAGAAAAGATATAGAAAAATATAGTGATATAAAAAGATTATTTTCATTTATGTATGATGAGACTTTTAAACCAACTTGGGATGAAAAAGAAATAGATATTGAATTAATAAGTGATTATTTAAATAATATTTATGACGAAAATGATGATAAAAATACTTGGTTTAATAAAATAAATGAGTTTGCATTAAATAATGGTTATACTTCTGTCAAAGAATATAAATTAAATCCAGAAAATTATAAAGGACATGTTGGAGATATTTGTGAAATGTTAAGATACGCAATCACTTCATTAACGCAAACTCCAGATTTATATGAAATTATGCATATTTTAGGAAAAGAGAAAATATTAAATAGAGTAGATATGTATAAAAATAAATAGAGGTGGTTATATGAAAATATATAATACTTTAACAAAACATGTAGATGAATTTATTCCACATAACAAAGATCTTGTAACTATGTATACCTGTGGTCCAACTGTTTATCATTATGCGCACATTGGAAATTTAAGAACTTACATATTTGAAGATGTACTAGAAAAGACTTTAAATTATCTAGGATATAATGTTAAAAGAGCAATGAATATAACTGATGTTGGTCATTTAACAAGTGATTCAGACTCTGGTGAAGATAAAATGCTTAAAGGAGCAAAACGTGAACATAAAACTGTGTTAGACATAGCAAATTTCTATACTGAAGCATTTAAAAAAGACACTGAAAAATTGAATATCAAATGGCCAGAAATTGTTTCAAAAGCAACTGACAATATTGATGAATATCTTAAAATTATAAATGCACTAATAAAAAAAGGATATGCTTATCAAAGTGGAGGCAATGTTTATTTTGATACATCTAAATTGACGGATTATTATCAATTAACAAATCATAAAATTGATGAAATGGTTGTTGGTGTTAGAAAAGGTGTAGAAGAAGACAAAGCTAAGAAAAACCAAGCAGATTTTGCACTATGGTTTACTAAGTCAAAATTTGATGATCAAGAGTTAAAATGGGATTCTCCTTTTGGATTAGGTTATCCAGGATGGCATATTGAATGTAGTGGTATTTCCTTAAAATATCTTGGTGAAAATTTAGACATTCATTGCGGGGGGATTGATAATATTTTCCCTCATCACACTAATGAAATTGCCCAAAGTGAGTCATATTTAGGCCACAAATGGTGTAATTATTGGATTCATGGCGAACATTTAAATGATGAAACTGGAAAAATGAGTAAATCAAAAGGAGATTTTTTAACAGTAAATTTATTAGAAGAAAAAGGATATAATCCTATTGCATATAGATTTATGTGTTTAAATACTTCTTATCGAAAAGTATTAGTATTTTCATACGATGCTTTAGATAAAGCAACTACTACCTATAATAAACTAAAAAATAAAGTATTAGCTTTAAAACCATCTTCTTTATTAGAAGAAGAAAAATATAAAGAATATGATGATAAATTTAAAGAATATATAAGTAATGATTTAAACACTTCTAATGCAATAACATTAATATATGAAGTTCTAAAAAGTAATTTAAATGATTCAACAAAATATGAACTAATTAAATCTTGGGATAAAGTTTTATCATTAGACCTAACTACGTTAGAATCTAATAATATAGATATAGATGAAGAATATATTCAAAAACAAATAGATTTAAGAAACAAGGCTAAACAAGAAAAAAATTATCAACTAGCTGATCAAATAAGAAATGATTTAGCTGCAAAAGGAATTATATTAAAAGATACACGTGAAGCAACAATTTACGAAATAAACACTAATATTTCACATAACTAGGTTATAATACTTAATGGAAGTGATGAAATGGATTTATTAATTATATTAGGTATAATAGCTATTCCAGCTATAGCTCAAATAGGAATTAGTGTAAATTATAGCAAATATAAAAATATAGAAAACTCAAAAAAATTGAGTGGCTTTGACGTTGCTCGAAAAATATTAGATAAAAATGGATTACAAAATGTACACGTTGTTGAAGTTAGAGGAAATTTAACTGATCATTATGATCCTTCAAGAAAAGTAGTTAGACTTTCTTCAGATATATTTCATGGTGAATCAGTAGCAGCTATTGCAGTCGCAGCTCATGAATGTGGTCATGCCATACAAGATAAAGAAAATTATAGCTTTTTAAGATTTAGAAGTATGTTATTCCCAATTGTTAGAATTTCAAACTACTTTTCATACATTGTATTACTTTTAGGCTTTTTATTTGAGGCTGTAAATTTATTTAGCGTTGGTATTGCTTTAGTAACATTAGGACTAGTTTTTCAAATTATAACTTTACCAGTTGAATATAATGCATCATCTAGAGCAAAAAAAGAGTTAGAAAGTGTTAATATTATTTCACCAGATGAAATGGTAGGAGTAACTAAAGTTTTATCATCAGCAGCTATGACTTATGTTGCTGGTGTATTATCTAATGCTCTAGATTTATTAAGATTAATTTTATTGTTTTCTCGTAGAAATGACTAATATTGACAAAAATTGTAAATAGAGCTAAACTTTAAGTAACAAAGGAGGTTTACTTTATGACTGATTTTAATTTATATAGTTATATAAACTATGATAAAACAACATCTTATTTTGCATCATTGCTAATGTCAGGCAATATTAATTATTTATATTATGAAATTGACATAGAAAATCATAAAATAAAAAAAATAAATAATTTAATAGAAAGTATAAATCCTTTAGAACTAAAAAAAATCAATCCAAATGAAGAGATTTTTGGTGTTTTACAACAAATGTTTTTTGAAGAATATAAAAAAATTTCTTTAAATGATTTATTTGAAAGAGTACCAATTAAAAGAGGTTAAGTTCAGTATTAACCTCTATTTTTTATATCTTCCTTCAGTTTGGGCTTCAAGATCTTCAATAATTCCCTTTAATCTATTGCTTATAATAATATAATCTAGAGAAATATTTAATATATCAGCAACTTTAAAAGTATTATTTTTCATATCATAAATAAAATAATAGTCATTTTCACTGCTAATATCTTGATTTGCAATAACATTAAATATTAAAGCATATTCATTAGTAGTTTTATTTTTTATTGAATACATATGAATTCTATTTTCAATATTACTATAATTTTCATTATACTGACAAATATTAGAATTAGTATAATTTATTTCTAAGAAAATATTATTTAATATTTCTTTTATAATAACTATCTGTTCATTATATCCACCGTTGTTAAATTCACTTTTATGATCGCAGTCTAATATAATTGGAAACAACTTATATAATTTATGAGCAATGTAAGAATTAGTAACATATGTATTAATATCATCATTTGGTAGAAAATCTGGATTTACAAAATATATAGCCAGTTGTTTAATAAATTTAGCTAAATCAAAATGTTCTTCAGAATTATTTAAGTGAAGCGTTAAATTATTTATTATATAATCTAGCTTCATCAAAATATCTAAATCAGCAATATTATTTTTTTCAGCTTTTTTTAAATTTCTACTCCACTTTTTAAAATTAAAATCATCACTTATTTTTAATTCATTGATATCCTTATTAAATTGATTATTATTTAAAATGTAATTTTCCAATTTTAGACAGATGGTCTTTAACCATTCGTCATAATTATATTTGTATTCTTTAGAAAAATAGTTATCGGGGTACTTAGTTGAAAAATAATTAACAATTTGTATAACTAGAATATCTTTAAATTTATCCCAATCTTCTTTTGTAATATCTGATAGTTTAGTTTCTGTAAAATCTATATTTTTTCCATTTACATTAAAATTAGTTAAGCTTTTATAAAAACGAGTATCATAAATTAAGACGTCCAAATAATAATTATTTGCAATCATAGCAGTATTTAAAAGCCTAAGGGAATAATCATTATAGTCATTAGTCCAAGTAACTTCCTCAGATAAATTGTATTTTCCATTTTTAGTATTATAATAACTATTAATATACCCTAAATCAATATCAATTTTTTTCACAGTTTCAGGTGGTATAAAAGTATTTTTAATTTCTTCGCCTTGATAATTTTGAGTTACTGATCCATCTGCATTAGATGATAAGTAAGAAATATTATTGCCAAAATGTTTAGTGGACATATTAAGCTTTATATAAGGTAAATCAGAAATTAATGTCATAAAATATGTTTGATTAGTATCTTTATCTTTTGCAGCTAAAAACCAATGGTAAATATCCAGGTTTTCATTATCATCCCTAGCGATAATTTTATTAGTTGATTGTACTAACTTAGATTCAATATTAAATTTACTAAATAAATATTTTAAAATTAACGCTGCTGATTTACATATTACTTTTAGATCACCACTATTTTTCTCATCATTGTAAATATTAGAAAGTTCATTAATATTTAAATTTTGACTACCAAGTTTTTTATCTACAGAATAGAAAAAATCAGTATTTTTTATTAAATATTTTCCTACTGTTAAATAAATATATCTCATTTTATATAAATCGCTCCACTTTTCATCTACACCTTGAGTAACTTTATTATATAAATCATTAATATCCATAGTATCACATTCCTATAAATATTATAGTATAAAAAAAGAACTTGTTAAAGTTCTTATTTAAATAGTTTCATTTTTCTAGCATAATTAGCATAATATGAATCATCGTTTTCAGAAATTTTAGATATATTATTAAAAGCATCATATAGTTTAGGTAATTTATTATTATTATAATAAATTTGTTCATCAACCATATTTAAAATGAAATCAAACCATTTATTAATTTCATCATTAGAATTATGCTGCATATCAAAATAAATTGAATTTAAAATGTTAACATAAGTATGTTTATTAACTAAAATACTTTGACTTAAATTTAATGGACAAACCATTAAATTAGATTTATAAACATGATTTAATGATTGCGTAAATTTAATATTATGAATCATTCTAGCAGTTCGACCATTCCCGTCATTAAAAGGATGAACTCTTACAAATAACAAATGAATTAATGCACTTTTTAAGAATGGCGATGAGAAAATACTAGATAAAGTATCTTGTTTATAAACTTGTATAAAATCATCCATAAACTTTTTAACATCTTCACTTTTTGCACCGTGCCAAAAAACATCCTCTGTTCCATCTTCATATATAGAACTAACTCTAACATCACACTTTCGATAATCTGAATCTACATTGGAATTTGTTATATATTGATGTAATTTTTTGATTCTAGTATGGCTTATGTTTAGGGTTTCAAAGAAAACATCATCATCAAATGCTAAATATCTAGCATTACTATTGTTTTCAATTGCATTAGAGTATTTGATTTCCTTTTTTAAAGAATCAATCCAATAATATAAAATAGCATTTTTATCTACTTCAGATAGCTTTTTAAAATAATCATCAAAATTTCTATTAGTCTCTTCTAAATGAAATAAAGTATTATCAGTTAATTTTATTTTTGATATATAATCTTGTAAATGAAAAAACGAAACTTCATTATTATTTCTTCCATTTTCTGGCCCCATTTTAAAACCCCTCCGTTAAAATTTAAAATATTATACCAGAAAAGTTATTTAGTGTCAATTTATGTTATTGTATTCTAGAAAAATAAAATATATTAAGTCAAAAAAATATGTATAATATTTATATAGGATAAAAGAATATTAAATAAATATACTATGCTTATTGCTTTCTTGTTTTTATAATAAGTAAGTGTTAAAATAATTTATCAGAAGACTTCTTTAAAATCGAATAGAATATTGATGAATAAATAAGGAGGACGTTATGTTTAATTTAGTATCAAACTATAAACCAAGTGGAGACCAAAATAAAGCTATAAGCGAACTAGTTGATGGAGTAAAAAACGGTAAAAAATCACAAGTATTGTTAGGAGCAACAGGGACAGGGAAAACATTTACAATAGCTAATGTAATTGCTCAAACTAATAAGCCAACCTTAGTTCTTGCGCATAATAAAACTCTTGCTGGACAATTGTATGCAGAGTTTAAAGAATTATTTCCTAATAATCATGTAGCTTTTTTTATTAGTTTTTATGACTATTATCAACCAGAAGCATATGTTCCATCAAGTGACACATATATCGAAAAAGATTCATCAATTAATGATGAAATAGATGAGATGAGACATGCTGCAACATCTGCATTAATTAACAATAGAGATGTAATAATTGTAGCTTCTGTATCTTGTATATATAATATTGGTGAAAAAGAAGAATATGAAAATGGAATGCTAACTTTGAATGTTAATGATAAAATAAAAAGAAGTGACATTATTAATAAATTGGTTGAAATGACTTATGAGAGAAGTGAATTAGATTTTCATCGTGGAACATTTCGTGCTAAGGGAGATACAATTGAAGTAATACCAGCTAATGAAAAAACTCATGGTATTAAAATTGAACTATTTGGTGATTATGTTGATAGAATAACGACATTCGATCCATTAACAGGTGCGATAATTCAAAGTAAGAAATCAATTTCAATTTTTCCAGCTTCACACTTTGTTACATCAAAAGAAAAATTAAACGAGGCCATTAAAAGAATAGAAGCCGAGTTAGAAGTAAGATTAAAAGAATTAAAAGATAATAACAAGTTAATTGAAGAACAAAGACTAAGAGAAAGAACTTTGTATGATATAGAAATGTTAAAAGAGACTGGCTTTTGTAGTGGAGTAGAAAACTATTCCAGACATTTATCTTTAAGAGCGGAAGGAGAGACTCCAACAACATTGTTAGACTTTTTTCCAGAAGATTATTTATTAGTAGTAGACGAATCTCATGTAACTTTACCTCAAGTAAGAGGAATGTATAATGGCGATAGAGCAAGAAAACAAACCTTAGTAGATTATGGTTTTAGATTACCTAGTGCTCTAGATAATAGACCTCTTCGCTTTGAAGAATTTGTTAATAAAATAAATCAAGCTATTTATGTTTCAGCAACACCAGGTGATTATGAGTTAGAATTAGTAAATAATAATTATGTTGAACAAATCATTAGACCAACAGGATTACTTGATCCAACAATAGAAGTCAAACCTACTGAAGGTCAAATAGATGATATAATCGAACAAATAAGAATAAGAAAAGGCAAAAATGAAAGAGTATTAATTACTACGCTTACTATTAGAATGGCTGAAGAATTAACCAATTATTTAAGTTCATTTAATATCAAAGTAGCATATTTACATAGTGAAATTAAATCATTAGAAAGATTAAAAATAATTCAAGAAGTAAGAATGGGTAAATATGATGTTCTAGTTGGTATAAACTTGCTTAGAGAAGGAATTGATATACCAGAAGTTAGTTTAATATGCATAATGGATGCGGATAAACAAGGGTTTTTAAGAAGCTCTAGAAGTTTAATTCAAACAATAGGAAGATGTGCAAGAAATGCATCTGGTCACGTTATAATGTATGCGGATCAAATTAGTGAAGCAATGGAATATTCTATTAAAGAAACAGCAAGAAGAAGAGAAATTCAAGATAAATATAATAAAGAACATAATATAACACCAAAAACTATAATAAAAGAAATTAGAGAAGTTGTTAGTAATGAAGTTGATGAGAAAAAATCAAAACAAAAACAAAAATTAAGTAAAAAAGAAAAAATAGAATTAATGCAAAAAATAGAAAATGAAATGCACAAAGCAGCTGCTGAATTAGATTTTGAAAGAGCAATGGAATTAAGAAATGTTTTATTTGAAATGCAAAGTGAATAGATCTTAATAAACAATCTTTTTTGTAAAAACAATTTATGATATAATAACAAAAGTTGAAAGAAGTGAGAAAATGGTAAAAACTTATATATTTGGTCATCGTAAACCAGATACAGATACCGTAAGTTCAAGTATTGCATTATCCTATTTAAAAAATCAATTAGGTATGGATACTGAACCTAGAGTATTAGGAACAATTAACAATGAAACAAAATTTGCTTTAAATTATTTTAAAGTAAAAGAACCTATCTATTTAAATGATGTAAAAGTTCAAGTTGAAGATATTGCTTATAAAAAAGGAATTATATTAAATGCAAATGCTTCTATTGAAAAAGCATTTAAATTTATGAGTGACAATCAAATAACAGCTCTACCACTTGTTAATGATAATAAAAAATTATGTGGCTTAATTACTCTAAAAGAAATCGCCAAAGAACTAATAAATGGTGATATAAGTCAATTACATACTTCATATACAAATATTTTAGAATCTCTAGCTGGCGAAGAAGTTTTAAAATTTGATGAAGAAATCAAAGGCAATCTTCTAGTTGCTGCATATAACAGTTCTTCATTTGTGGAAAAAATAGAATTAAATACTGATAATATTCTTATATGTGGAGATAGATATAATATTGTTAAAAAAGCATTAGAAAGTAAAATAAAATTATTAATAGTAGATGGTAATTATCATTTAACAGAAGATATGCTATCTTTAGCTAAAGAAAATAAAGTAAATGTAATATATACACCATATGATACATATACAACTTCTACAAAAATAAGAATTTCGGAATATGCAAAGAATATTAATATCAATGAAAATCCTATAGTATTTAATTCATTAGATTATAGAAGTGAGATATTAGATGTAATAAATAAGTGTGGTCATACAAACTATCCTATAGTAGATAAAAAGGGACATTGTTTAGGATTATTAAAAGTAACAGATACTAATAGTTTTGAAAAACAAGATGTTATTTTAGTAGACCATAACCAAAAATCTCAAAGTGTAGAAGGAATCGATGAAGCAAATATTTTAGAAATAGTTGATCATCATAACTTAGGAACAATCGGTACTACTATGCCTATTAGTTTTAGATCTATGCCAGTTGGTTGTACTTGTACAATTATTTATAACTTATATGAAGAAAATCATATAACTATTCCAAAAGAAATAGCTGGTTTAATGTTATCTGCAATTTTATCTGATACAATGATTTTCAAATCTCCTACAACTACTCAATTAGATATTGATGTTGCTAATAAGTTAGCTAAAATAGCTGATGTTGATATAGACAAATATGGATATGAAATGTTTAAAGCTGGTTCATCAATTAAAGGAATGAAACCAGAAGAAATTTTAAGTCAAGATATGAAAAATTACAATGTTGATGATGTGGCACTTGCTATATCTCAAATAACAACTATGGATTATGAAGAAATAGAAAAAGATTTATCTAAATACGTTGAATTATTAAATAATTTAGAAAAACAAGGTTTTAAAATAGCAGTTTTATTTATAACTGACGTTATTAAAAATGGCTCATATGTTGTTTATAATGATTCAGCAAAAGAAATAATTGCAGACAGTTTTAATATTTCTGATATTAAACAAGGTATTTATTTACAAGATATAGTATCTAGAAAAAAACAAATGCTACCAAATATAATGGAAGTTATAGAAAAGAAAATTTAGAAAAATCTAAATTTTTTTTTATAGAATAAATTAAATATGATAAACTAATAATGGTGGTAATATGAAGGCTTTAATTACAGGTGCAAGTAGTGGTATAGGAAGAGATATGGCCAGATATTTAGCAAGTAAAAATTATGATTTAATATTAGTTGCTAGAAGAAAAAATAGGTTAGAGCAATTAAAGAAAGAATTACAAACAAGTGTAACAATAATAAATTTAGATTTATCCCAAGAACAACATTGTTTTAAATTATATGATCAAGTAAAAAAAGAAAATATTGATATTTTAATAAATAATGCTGGATTTGGCTTATTTGGAATGTTTAACAAAACTGACTTAACTAAAGAATTAGAAATGATTGACGTTAATATTAAATGTACTCATATTTTAACTAAATTATTTTTAAAAGATTTTATTAAAAGAGATTCTGGCTATATTTTAAATGTTGCAAGTAGTGCAGGATTCCTAGCTGGACCAAGACTTAACACCTATTATGCTTCTAAAAACTATGTGTTAAAATTAACAATGGCTATTTATGAAGAACTAAAACATCAAAATAGTAAAGTAGTTATAAGTGCACTTTGCCCAGGACCAGTAGCAACAGAATTTAATAAAGTTGCTAAGGGGAAGTTTAGTATAAAAGAAATGAATAGTCCTAAGGTGGCACGTATTGCAATAGATAAATTACTTAAGAAAAAACTGATTATAATACCAGGATTATCTACTAGATTAGGTATATTTGCAACAAGATTCTTACCATATAAATTACAATTAAAAATCATATATAGAATCCAAAGAAGAAAAAGTTCTAACATATAATTATATATTAGATTTACATTTTAAAGAAAAAAGTATTTTCTTTTTTTATACTCTAATGTAAAATATATAGTAGAAAGTAAGGAGTATAAGTATGATATATGCAATAATAATTATTATATTAATATGTTTATTATATTTTATAATAGTCTATAATAAACTAATAAAATTAAACAATACTGTTAACGAAAGTTTTGCAACAATGGATGTTTATTTAAAAAAAAGATGGGATTTAATCCCTAACTTAGTAAATGTTGTAAAAGGGTATGCCAAACATGAAAAAGATACTTTAGAAGAAATTATTAAATTAAGAAATAATATTTATGATAATATGAGTACAGAAGAAAAAATTAATAAAAATAAATTAATAAATCAAAGTATAAATAAAATAATGGCTTTAGCAGAGAATTATCCGGAATTAAA
>OLOA01003143.1_pt1 | contig 13836 bp, 9 predicted proteins | sample 1672201 | NCBI WGS metagenome assembly OLOA01 (sample SAMEA3136658, study PRJEB25190) | human gut metagenome
GGCGGGGCGTCGGGCGCGGGCCCTGCCGTCGTCGGATCCTTGCCATCGGGTGCCTTGCTGGTGGGCCCCTCAAGGGGCGACTGTGCGGCTTGCGTCATGTCAACCTTCCTGCGTGACGGGATTGCCGGGTGGGGAGTTCGTAGGCTCGGACGCGGTGGCGTCGGGCCGTTCGGCGCCATGGGACTGGTCGGCGTCCTGGAACTGGTCGGCGCCATGGGACTGCCCGGTGTCATCGGACTGGTCGGCGTCATCGGGCTGTCGACGTCGCCACAGGTCGTTCACCCGTGCGGCGCGCCGGCGTCGCCTCAGCGCGTCCCGACTCACCTGCGAGCCGGGCAGGTGCCTCAGTCCCTCCGAGACGGCGGGTGCATGCACGCCCCACACGCGGCGCAGGGCGATGATCAGCGGAAGCCCGACCAACGCCATGCCGAGCGCGGTGGTGAGCCCGCGCATGCAGTCATAGGCCAGCGAGGTCTGTGCCGTGTACCGCAGCAGGCGCAGGCCGTTCTGTGCCGGTCCGAGGCCGATGAGGAATCCGACGTCGCCGGGCACGGTGTCGGTGGGCCAGCCGGTGAGGTTGAGGAACAGGCCGGCAACCGGGCCGCCCGCGAATCCCACGACGATGCCCCACAGCCAGGCGGCGACATGGCGGGTACGGGTGAGCAGGGCCCCGAGCAGCCCCGTGCAGCCCCAGACCAGCATCTGCGCCGGCAGGGCCGTGGAGACGGAGTCGATCAGCGCCGACGACGCCGCACACGACCAGACCCCCACGAGCATTCCGGCAGGCCCGCCGAAGGCGATCCCCGCCACCAGCGGCACCACATAGACCGGTTCGATGCCCATGAGACGTGGCGTGATCAGCGCCCTGACAAGGCAGTTCACGATCACCAGGGAGCCGAGCACGCCCATCACGCGAGCGCTGCGACCGCTGTCGCGCCACAAGGTGGTGGCCAGCGCCACGGCCATCGCCAGGGCGGCCGCCAACACCCAGGGGGCCTCGTCGTTGACCTGGCGGCGCGAGGGTGCCGACAGCGAATCGACGAGCGGCCAGACCAGCCAGCCCAGGCCGATCACCACCATCGCGGCGGTCATCACCCGCGAACGCCAGCCGGTCATGGCACCCACGACGTGCGCCGACGCCAGCCGGCCGGTTCCGGTTCCCACACCCACGGTCATGCCAGGTCCACCCCCGGGCGCACGGACGCCGTGGCACCCGGCTCCGCCTGCTCGACGAGGGGTCCACCCGGCGTCGTCCCGCTGAGGGCGACAAGTGCGTCGGACACCTGCACGACGCGCAGCGGGGCACAGGCCCGGGCCAGCGTGGCGCGGGTGCGGGGCTCGGCCTGCGCTGCGAGAACGCCGACATCCTGCACGATCGCGCCGTGGCGCACCTCGATCGTGCGCTCGCACAGTTGGGCCATCACATCAGGATTGTCGCCCACGAACACCACGGCGCGGGCCCGGGGCTGGGTGGTGGCCAGTCCCGTGAGGGGTGAATCGGCGGCGAGGTGGTCGGCGAGCCGGCCGATCATCGCGGCGTCCATGGTGGCGCCGGGGTCAGCCAGCACGGCCGGTCCGGTTCCGGCCAGTGCCATGGCCGTGGTGGCGGCGTCCCGTTGGCCGCCGGACATGCTGGCGACCCGCAGTGGCCCGGCCGGTAGCCGCGTTGCGGCGCCCAGCAGGTGGGCGAACAGGGCCATCGTCTGCGAGCCGGGGTGCAGTTCGTCCCACGCCGCGCAGGCCCGGGCCATCGGTCGGCGTCGCAGCAACGACTGCGCATCGACCCTGCGCGGTGCACCCAGCGCACGGGCCAGGCGTCCCTCGAGCATGCGGGCCTCATCGGGGGTCGCGCACAGCACGCCGACGTGCTCCCCGGCGTTGAACTCGAGCGAGGGTCCCCGCAGCCCCAGCTGGGCGGCATCCACCCGCACGGCCGGGTGGGCGGGAGCAACCGGCGTGCGACGCGACGCACCGGCGGATGGGAAGGCGGTGCGCACCCGGGGGGCGAGTTCCCGGTTGATGCGCTCGGGGCTGGTCCACAGGTCATGGTCCAGGCCCAGCCCATCGACCAGGGCCATGAGGGCCGGCCGCGGCTGTGCGCGTGGCTGCCAGGCGCCGATCGGCGATCGGTACGCGTCGTGGCCAGCGAGCTCGACGACATCATCGGCAATCGCGGCCACCGGGGCCAGGCGGTGCTCGCTCCAGATCACCGTGGCGCCGCGGGCGGCCAACGCGGTGACCGCCCGGGCAAGCCCCGCGGCAGCGGTGTGGCCGAGCACACCCAACAGGCTGTCCAGCACCACCACGGCCGGGGATCCCACCACGGCAGCGCCTGCCGCCAGAGCCCACCGGGAGGCCTGGGCCAGTCCCCACGCCGGACGGTCGGCAACCGCGGCAAGTCCCAGCTGGCTGATCATGGCGTCGGCTGCCTCATCGGCGCCATGACGCGTCCCGGCGACCCCGGCGCATGCCCGCGACCGCGCAACCATCACCTCACGGACGGTTTCGAGTCCGGCGGGACGCAGCACGACCTGCTCCCGGATGTCATCGGCGATCGCCGAGCCGACCACCGGCGCGGTGTCCCGGGCGGACAGTCCCCGCAGCGACACCGCGGGCCCCTGCGTCCCGGCCAGTCGGATGTCCCCGGCCAGCCGCCAGCCGTGGGGCAGGGTGCCGGCGACTGAGCGGCACAGCGCGGTCGTTCCGGCCCCGCTCAGGCCGGTGAGCAGGGTGATGGCGCCTCGTCGGAAGGTCAGGTCGGCTGCACCCGGGGCCACTGGGTCCAGGGTCACCGGGCCCGGGGACCCTGGGCTCAGAGTCACTGCGCCGTCGGGTCGGGTGATCGCCAGCTGCCGCAGCTGCAGGCCGGCGTGCCGGGATGCGTCCGGGTGCGCCCGATCGGGCCGGGAGGGGTCGTGGTACCCGAACTCGTGCCGCCCGGGAGCGTGCTGTTCGGGGGCGGCATCTGTCTGCGGGCGATGTGCACGGCGGGGAGGCGTGGCGGACTCACGCATGGTGCGCCCCTGCCCGGCGGGCACGCCCGCGCACCTCCACGACCACTGCAGCAAGCACCACCAGCGCCATCCCCGCCGTGAGGGCCAGCGGAAGGCCGGGCCAGCCGCCGGGCGCCACGCCCAATGCGGCCGCATCGCCGGTGACATTGCGGGCCCACCAGGCGCCGCCCAACAGCAGGCAGGCACCGAGCAGGGGCCAGTCGGCGGCTGACAGCGGCACCGCACGCTGCGAGCGCACGTGCACCACGCAGGAGCCGACGCCCCAGGCGATGAGCGCCGCAACCAGGGCAATCGGCAGCCGGGGACCACCGATGAGCATCACCAGTGGAATCGCCACCACGAGCCAACCACCGAGCACTGCCATGCCGCCGCGCCACCGAGCGCCGGCCGCACCCGACGGGCCGGCCCCCACGCGGGGATGGTCGTCGCGCCACGCCTGCGCCAGGTGCTCGGCCCCGGCCAGGGCGTTGACCAGTTGCTCGGGACGCAGGTGGGTGCGCGCGGCACGCGCCGACCGGGCGAGGCGACGCGCCGGGGCGTCCAGTCGCCGGGTGGCGAGCACGGCCTCGGGGAGGCAGACCAGGGGCGCCACGAGGTCGGTCCATCGTCCGAACAGCATCGAGATGGTGTTCAGCCAGGTGCGGGCGGGCCGCAGTTGGGCCAGCAGGCCCAGGCCGAGCACGACGAGTCCGGCACCGACCCCGCGCAGGGCCATCTGTTCCAGCCAGGTGACGGTCTTGACGCCGCCGATGGCCACGCCCGCACCGAGTTGCCTGCGCGGCAATGTCAACACCACGGCACCGCGGGTGTCCGATTGATCGACCAGCACGGCGAACGCGAGCCAGATGGCCACCACGACGATCGCCGTCAGGGCGGCGTCGACGAAGCACGCCCGGCGCGGCCCGGCGGCCAGGGACGACAGCAGCGCCAGGGCGACGACGGCGAGCGCCATGATGAGCGGATTGGCGCCGGCGATCGCCACGGCGACCAGCGACGCCACGGCGAGGAAGGCGGTCACCGGATGCACCTGCGTCATCGCCCGTCCTCCGCGGCGGTGACTGATGCCCCGGCGGTGGGCACCCCAAGCCGGGGCGCTGTGGCAGGGGTCAGCGCAAGCCGGGCCAGGTGGCGACGTCGGCGCGCGGCGCGCATGCCGGGGAGCAGGGTGATGGGCAGGCAGATCACCACGATCACTGCGGCGGCGAGCTTCGTCGGGCCGGTGCGGTGGGCATGGCGGGTGGCACTGTTGCCGATCTTGTTGCCCACCGGCGGAGGCGTCCACACGGTGGTGCGGGACTGCGCAACCGGCGACAGCGACGGCGTGGCACGCCAGTCGGCGACCACCTCGCCGAGCGTCGTATTGCGTAGTCGGAAGGCGTATTGCTTCGACGCGAGTCCGCGTGGCAGGGCGTAGCGCAGGTGCCCGACCGCGTCGGGCGACGCGGCGATGTCGCCGGGTTGTCCGGGCGCGCTCAGGTCGGACCAGGAGCCCGTGTCGTCCTGCATGTCGACGGTGTACCGGGTGCCGGGAACGGCCGCGTAGTACTGCAGGTCGAGCACCTGGCCGACGGGTTTCTGGTCGCCGTAGCCGTCGCCCAGCAGGGTCGGGCGGGAGGCGCCCAGGACAGTGAAGGAGCCCACCATGGATGACACATCCGTGCCGCGCTCGCCGGCCAGCCCGACGAGCACATAGCCCCCGGCGTCCTGCGCGGGAAGCTTGGGCATCACCAGGTTCGCCTGCGCGATGCCGGCGGCGTTGAGTGACACGGGCAGGGGGTCGCCGTAGGGCTCGAGAGCCGCGATCCGGTCACCATCGAGCAGCACCCGGTAGGCCTGCAGCGCGGTGGCCGTATGGGTGGCCCCCGCCACCGTGACGGGGTATCCGGCCGCCTCGCGCACCACGGGATCGATGCGCACCGAGCAGGGATGGTCGGCCTGGGCGCACAGGGCGGTGGCGTCGGCCCCATCGGCCAGGGCCACTGCCGGGGTCATGAGGGCCAGGGCGGCACCCAGTGCGGCGGCGCGGGGCCAGATGCTGCTCACCATGGGGATTGTTGGTCGTCGCCGGGGGCGAACCCGGCTGGGCCGTCGGGAATTACGCCGTCAGGTCCCGGTGTCCCGGGCTGCGAGTCGGCGTCCAGCCCGGCATCGGCGCCGATGCCGTTGAGGGCTCCCGAGGGGTCGCCGGAGTCGACCCTGCGCATTCGATAGAGCATCACGGACCCCCAGATGATCACGCCCAAGGCAACCGCCCCGATGCCCCCCAGCAACCACAATCGCGCCGGGGAGTTGCCCTGACGCGGGGCGTCCTCGGGGGTCGCGTCACCACCCCACACTACCGAGGGGCTGGGCGATGAGGAGGCCCGTGGAGTCGCCGCGTTGCTGGCGGACGCACTGGGCCGCGCGGAGGCCGCCCGGACGGCGGGATTGTTGGCCACCCTGCTGTTGCCAACTGGGCTGTTGGCAACCGGATTGTTGGCCCGTGGCTGTTGGTTCGCTGCCGCGGGTCGCTGGTTGTTCGATCCGGCGTCGTTGGCGGCGGCATCCTGTTCCGGGGCGGGCGCCGGATCGGGATTCGGTGCGGGGTCGGCGTACTCGGGTGGCGTGATGGGGAACACGGCGTTCTGCCCCGCGATCGCGGCTCCCACGAAGCGCCCGTTCAGATCGGTGCCCGCGTCCAAGGGGAACGCCCGACGCCATGCTGGCGAACCGGCCGCGTCGTCCGTGGAGAAGGACCAGAAATTGGATCCATTGGCGGGAATACCCATGATCGACGTCACGAAACCGTTATTGTCCACAAAGTGGAAACCGGCCGCCCTGAGAAAGCCAACTTGTGCAGAACTGGACGTTGCAAGTGCGTCAGAATAGGCGGACGCGGGATTGATGCAATGTACTTGCCAGCCACCACGGTCACCTGCCGGCCACGAATTTTTGTCTGCCGTGTGATAATCCACGACAACCGCGACGCCCTGCCCCCTGACGCACCAGCCATCGGTCCAGGTCTGACCGGGCGTGGGGTCGGCGCGCGCGGCGATGGGAAGGGCCAGCGAGGCGCCCACGAAGAGCAGCAGCGTGAGCCACAGGGCCCGCACCCGAGGCCTGGGGACGGCACTCATAGCCAATCCGATCCGGACAACGAATGCGTCCGACCACGATCAGCCGGCTGCCGCTCCCGTAGTCCATCGACGAGAAAACTGGACAGCATCACGCGGGCGGCATTCCGGCTTGCACAGCGCCATGTGGCGGCGTGCCTACGGTTGCGGGTCAGCGCCGGACTTGGACCGGCTTCCCCACCGAAGTGATGATCTGGCAGGATCCTAGCACGCAGCCGTGCGCGGTCCGGGGCCATCTCCGCCTCCTGCAGTACCGGTCCGGGAGACCGCGAGATTCACCCCTTGCCGACCTGATCGCGCCCTCGTCCCATGCCTGCGGCAAGGGGATTCGCCGCAGGGGCCCAGCTGATGTCGCAACTCGGGACGAAATCACTCCCACCGGAACACAGGTCCGTCACAGGCTGCTAGTGTCACCGCTTGTAGCCCTTTCACTCAGGGGAATTCGGTGCGAACCCGAAGCTGACCCGCAACCGTGAAGCGCGACTTGTCGCGTCCAGCCGGAATGCCTGGTGGCAAGGCTGCGTCTTTGTTATCCGTCGAGGTCCACGGATGGACGCCAGCTCAGCTCCGATGCCCCCTTCGGCTCCCGGAAGCCCGTGCGGTCCGTCATCGTGGACGACCCACGAAAGGTTTCCCTTCATGTCCGTCAGGAAGAGCCTGACCGGGATGGCGCTGGGGCTTGCCCTCACCATCACCCCGCTCGCCGGCGCGGTTCCGGCGTCAGCCGACACCGCACCGGCCCCCAAGGATGCCATCACCAAGGCAGCCGATTGGCTGGTGAATGATTACAACACCAATTGTCTTGGCGACAAGCAGACAAGTTATAGCTGCTCGAACGGCGGCCTGGCCGATGTGATCCTGGCCCTGTCATCCACCGGTGACGCGAAATATGCCGACGAGATCTCCACCATGATGACGAATTTGGCACCGCAGGTGGCCAGCTACACGAAGGACAATGCGGGCGCTACCGCCAAGATCATCATCACTGTCATTGCCGCCCATCAGAAACCGAGTGCCTTTGGGGGGAATGACCTGGTGGGCCAGTTGAAGGCACTGAACGCGGAGAATCCCGGTGGCGGCGGGGCATGGGGACCGCAGTTGTCGATGGTGGCTCTCACCCGCGCCGGGGAGACCGTGCCCGAGGCACTGATCGATGCGACAGTGGACAAGCAAAACAGCAAGGGCGGCTTCGGCTGGGGCGGCGACACGGGCGATGGCGACAACACCGCGATCGGCATGATGGCCACCGCGGCCGTCGCCAAGGGCAACCCCAGGGCAGCCGACTCGCTCGCCAAGGCGGTCGCCTGGGCCCAGGACCCGGCCAACCTCACCACCGATGACACCGGAAGCTACTGGACCAACTACTCGCCCACCAACACTGCGGGCATGATGCTCATGGCCATCGGCGACGTGAACGACCCCAAGATCGACGTCAGCAAGCAGATGGACTTCCTGATCGGTCGCCAGCTGCCCAGTGGCGCCTTCTCGAACACACTCAAGGGCACCAACGACAATGCGATGGCCACCATCCAGGCCCTCCAGGGCCTCACGATGCACGGCTACCTGACCGCTTCGGCCGGCCAGAAGAATGACCCGGGCACCGGCGGTGGCACGACGGATCCGGGCACGGGCGGCGGATCGACTGGTGGTGGCGGTAGCACCGGCGGTGGCTCAACGGGTGGCGGCGGCGTTGTCACGCCCCCGGTCACCCAGGCCTTCACCGATGTTGCCCCGAGCAACATGTACTTCACCGAGATCCAGTGGGCGGCCGCCAACAATGTGACCACCGGCTGGAAGAACGCCGATGGCACGGCGTCGTTCCGTCCGCTCGACACCACGCACCGCGACGCAATGGCGGCGTTCCTCTACCGCCTGAGTGGATCGCCGAGCTACACCGCCCCGGCCACCTCGCCGTTCACCGACGTCAACCCGTCGAACCAGTTCTACAAGGAGATCTGCTGGCTCGCCTCGCAGAACATCACCACCGGCTGGCCCGACGGCAGTTTCCGGCCACTGGACAATGTGAACCGCGACGCAATGGCGGCCTTCCTGTACCGCTACTCGCAGGTCTCGGGATTCCAGGCCCCGGCTGCCTCGCCGTTCGCTGACGTGACGCCCGGCAGCCAGTTCTACACCGAGATGTCGTGGCTGTCAGCCAACGGCATCTCCACCGGTTGGCCCGACCAGACGTTCCGTCCGGTGACGCCGATCGCCCGCGACGCGATGATCACCTTCATCTATCGCATGAAGCACGCCAGCTGATCGCAGGATCTGGCTAGCTGCTGCACAGGCACGAGGAAGGGTCGGGACACGGAAACCATCCGTGTCCCGACCCTTCCTTCACGTGGCCGTTCAGTGCTCGACCGCGTCACCACTCGGCCGGCTCAGGCGGCCGGCATGGCCAGGCGCTCATCTCCGGCATCAGCGGAGTGACATCCACATCCCCTGCGGCATAACCATCCCCAATTCCTCACACCCGATGAGACGGTATGGGGGCCCCTCCATGACAGGGGCCTCTGCAGGGCAGGGATTCTGTGTGCCAGGGGCCTATGCGCGATCCGCACCGCCCGACGGCGTCTCCGGCGGCCCCCAGATGTCGCGCGGGCTGGCCGGGGCATCGCGGACCACCGGATTGGGACGGGTCACCTCATTGTCCGGCACCGATTCATCGCCCGCGCCTCCCTCGGCGCCGGCCGTGCCCTGACCGGAATCGGCCGAATCCCCGGTCGCCCCTGAAACTGCAGCCGAACCCGCAGCAGCGTCCGTGGTCACGCCGTCAGCAGTCTCGGCATCGGTTCCGGCACCCTCGGCGCCGGCGTCAGCGCCCTCAGCGGGGGCGTCGGCACTGGCCTCGCCGCCACCGGGGCCACCGGCCTCGTCCGCGCTGCGCGCCGGCGCACCGCCCTTGCCCTTGCCGCCGTCACGCATGCGGTACAGCATCACTGAGCCCCAGACGATCACGCCCAGGGCGAGCGCGCCAATGCTGCCGAGCAGCCACAGGCGTGCCGGCGAATTGCCATTGTGCGCAGCGGCCTCGGGCGTCGCGTCACTGCCCCACACCGCCGACGAGCTGGACGACGACGAGGGGCTCGGGCTGGCCGACGGGTTGCTCGACGAGCCTGCCCCGGCGCCACCCCATCGGGTCGTCGGATTGGTGGTCACGCGCCCGGTGGAGCGGGGGAAGGTACGCGGCACGAAGTTCGAGGTGCCCCGGGAATTGTTGTTCGAGTTGCCGGCCACCACGCCCCCGCCACCGGTGTTCCCGGTGTTGGTATTGCCCGTGTTGGCTGCGTCGCCACCGCCCTGGCCACCGCCCTGGCCCTGATCGGTGCCCGGGTCGGGCGCCGGGGTGGGCGAGGTCGGGTCGTCGGCATATTTCAGGTCCCCACCGGGGAAGGCCTTGTTGTCGGTGCCGATCGCGAAGCCGAAGAAGCGTCCGTTGTTGTCGGCGTTGGGATCAAGCTTCGGCTCCTCCTTCCAGGCCCGCGTCGGCTCCTGGTTGTCGGCCGACGGCACCCACTTGTCGTCGCCGGTCACGCCAATGGAATCCAGCGTCGTGATCGTGCCGTCCTGGCCGGCCTCATTGGCGAAGCCGGCGGCCTTGAGGATCGCGGTGGTCTGCTGCTTGGTCTCGTTGAAGGCATCCTTGTAGGCCGACGCCGGGTTGATGCACCGCGTGATGCGTCCGTCCTGGGTGCCCTCGGGCCAGTGGTCCTTGTTCTTCTCGTTGAAGTCGACCACGAGGGTGATGCCGGCGTCCTTCTTGCAGGCCCCATCGGTCCAGGTCTGGCCCGGGGTGGGGTCGGCGCGCGCCTGCAGGGGCAGCAACAACAATGCGGAGAACAGCAGGCAGGCAAGCAGGCACAGGCCGGTGATACGCAGCCTGGGGGTGGTGCTCATAGCCAATCCGATCCGGACAACGAACACGTGCAGCCACATTTCGGCCGGCTGTCCCTCCCGTGGCCCATCGACGAGAAAAGTGGACAGCATCACGCGTGGCATGCGGGCGGTCCACCAAGGTGATGATCTTGCAGGAGATTAGCACGCGGCACTGGTGCGCCCGGGCACCGGCCCCGCCGAGTGGAGCCGGTGCCGACGCGCATCGCCCGCTGTCATGGGGCTATTCGGCGTGCGCCATCCGCCCCTGTGCCGGTCCCTCATTTGCCGCCAGTTCCTTGGTGCGGATCAATTCCTCACCGGTGGAATCCATGTCGAACAATTCGCCGTAGCGTCCCCAGTCGATCGCCGTGTCGAGCTGGGCGCGCAGGTCCTGGGCGGGGAAGGAGCGCTGCAGCAGGTCGCGGAAGAAGTCGACGCGCAGCGAGCCGTCGTCGGACTTGTCCAGGCCGGTGCAGATGGTGCGCACCAGGGGCGCGCGCTGCTCGGCGAGGTGGCCGAACAGGTGCTTGTTGGCATCGATGTCGCCGGTGTTCCACCGCTTGCCGTCGTCGGTGAGCACGGCGTGGCCGTCGTCCACCTCCATGAGTCCCAGCATCACGGCGCCGTCGACGAGCGGCAGCAGGTCGTCCACCTCGAACGACAGGTCGCTGGCCAGGTCGGCCAGGTCGCGGCCGTCGGCGTAGCGTCCCACCAGTTCGATGAGTCCGGCCATGCCACCCACCGAGGCGTTCGGCAGCGGCGATCCGGCGGGGGTGGCGGCGCGTGCCACCGGGGCGGGCTCCTTGCCGGTGAGCGCCTGGTAGAGCCGGTCGACGTAGCTTCCGAACTGCTCGGAGTGGCGGTCGCGCGGGCGGGCCATGTCGATGGTGGCCTCGTAGCGGATGTGGCCAGGGTTCGAGCCGAGCACCACCACGCGGTCGGCCATCTGCACGGCCTCCTCGATGTTGTGGGTGACGATGCAGATGGTGCGGGTGGGGAAGTCGTCACGCGACCACAGGTTGATCACCTCGCGGCGCAGGTTCTCGGCGGTGAGCACGTCGAGGGCCGAGAAGGGCTCGTCCATCAGCAGGGCATCGGGCTCGGTGACCAGGGCGCGTGCGAAGCCGACGCGCTGGCGCATGCCGCCCGACAGCTCGCGGGGGAATGCGGTCTCGAAGCCGTCCAGGCCGATCACGTCGATGGCCTTCAGCGCCTGGTCGGCGCGCTGGTGGGGGGCGACGCCGCGGGCGCGCAGCCCGAGTTCCACGTTGTCCTGCACTGTGAGCCAGGGCATCAGGCCGAACGACTGGAAGACCATGCCGACGCCCGGGTTGGCGCCGGTGAGCGGCTTGCCGCGGTAGGCGACGGTGCCGGCGGTGGGGGCGATGAGCCCGGCCATGCAGCGCAACAGGGTGGACTTGCCCGACCCCGAGCGTCCCAGGATCGCGACGATCTCGCCGGCACCCAGGGTGAGGTTGACCTTGTCGAGCACGGTGAATTCGCCGCCCTCGGTGGCCGGGAAGCGCTTGGTGACGTTGGTCACCTCGATGATGTTGGTGGTTTCGGTGTTCATGTGAACCTCCTGCTGGGGAGAGTTACGAAGCGTGGAAAGTTGAGGAGCGGGGAAGGTGCCGGGTGTGCGGCAGCGACAGGTGTGCGGACCGGCCTAGGTGAGCGCATAGCGTCGTTCGGCCACGTGGTTGAGGCGTTGCCAGAACAGCCGGTTGAGGCCCACCACGTAGATGCTCATGACGATCACGCCGATGAGCACGCGGTGGAAGTCGCCGCTGGTGGTGGCATTGGCGATGTAGGCACCCAACCCGGTGGCCTGCAGGGTGTCGTGGCCGTAGCTGACGATCTCGGAGACGATCGACGCATTCCAGGCGCCGCCGGCCGCGGTGATGGCGCCGGTGACCCAGGCCGGGAAGATGCCCGGCAGGATCAGGGTGCGCCACCGCAGCGAGCGGCTCAGCTGCAGGCTGGTGGCGGCTTCGCGCAGGTCGTTCGGGATGGCCGAGGCGCCGGCGATCACGTTGAACAGGATGTACCACTGTGAGCCGAGTGCCATGAGCAGGATGCCGCCGACGTCCAGCGAGATGTGGGTGGCGATGAGGAACAGCGTGAAGAAGGGGAACAGGAAGTTGGCCGGGAAGCTCGCCAGCACCTGCACCACCGGTTGCATGAGGCGCGCCCAGCGCGGGTTCATGCCGATCCACACACCCACCGGCACCCAGATCACGGTGCCCAGGATGAGCACGGCGACCACGCGGGCCAGCGTGGCCAGGCCGAGCAGGAAGGCCTCGCCGAATTCGCCCATGCCGGGGCCGGACTGCACATAGCCCACCACCTGCCAGGCGCCCAGCAGGCAGACGATGCCGACCACGGCGAAGAAGGCGATGTCGCCGGCACGTCGGCGCGTGCCGTGGTCGACGAAGCGCACTCCCCCGATGCCGAAGATGCGGGTGATGCGATCGAAGAACTCGCCGACCGGACGCCACAGCGTCGACCAGGCTTCGGCGATGTGCGACTGGCGCAACACATTGAGCACCAGGCTGCGGGGGGCCTGGGCGTTGCTGGTGTCGCCGACGCGGAAACGCTCGACCCAGGCGGTGACGGGGCGCCAGAAGAAGAAGTTGACCACCAGCACCATGGCGATCATCACAGCGATGGCCAGGAACAGGCGGGGCATCTGCTGGGCCTCGGACGCGGCGGCCACGTAGCTGCCGATGCCGGGCAGCACATAGGTGTGATTGTCCACCACGATCGTCTCGGAGGCAGTGAGGAAGAACCACCCTCCACCGAAGCTCATCATGGCATTCCAGGTGAGCGGGATCATGCCGCTGGGCAGGTCGACGTTCCAGAACCGCTGCCAGCGGGTGAGGCGCAGCAGGCGGGCCGACTCGTCGAGCTCCTGGCTCTGGCCCAGCAGAGACGAGTGCAGCGAGAACGCCAGGTTCCATGCCTGCGAGGTGAAGATCGCGAAGATCGACGCGCATTCCACGCCGAGCTGGCTGTGCGGGAACAGGGCGATCCAGAAGGTGACCGTCACCGACAGGAAGCCCAGGATGGGCACCGACTGCAGCACGTCGAGCAGCGGCATGAGCACCTTGGACAGGCGTCGCGAACGGGCGGCTGCGGTGGCATAGATGAAGGCGAACACCAACGACGCAGCCAGCGCCACGAACATGCGCAGCAGCGAGCGGGCGGCGTAGGAGGGCAGCCGGGCGGGGCTGGTGTCCAGGGTTTGTTCCACCGCGTGCGGGTCGAAGGGTGCGACGATGCGCAGCCCCATGTGGATCAGCGCCCACATGAGGGCGGCGACCACGACCAGGACGGCGGCGTCGGCAAGCAGTGAGGCGTCGCGGCGGTTGTCGCGCCCCACAATGAAAGTGGAAGGTGTGCTCATGGTGTCCCCCATGTGCTGTTGATGCAGCTGTTGGCCCGCGCCGGGCGGGGCACGCCGGGCTGTGGCCGCGGGCGGGCCCGTGGCGTCAGCTCAACGCATGGCTGGTGGTGAGGATGGAAAGACTCGGAGGCTGACTACTGGAGGGGTCCATCACAATCACCACCTTTCACAGCACCCGGCGACGGGCGGTCCGGCCACTTGGATATGGCCTCGACATCGGCGGCCGCGGCTACGGCCTGACAGGGCGGCCAGCGGGGTGACATGGCCTGTGGAACAGGAGGCCCAGCACACACGACGGGCTTCCCGGAGAGTGGCCGGGCAGCGCCGGGCCACTAACCAGCATGGCACAGGTGCAGGCCTTTGGCCAGTTAGCTGTACTTCCCCGTGACGTTGTGAACGCGGGCTGAGGGAGTCTGGCCGCCGA
>OLOA01003144.1_pt1 | contig 13830 bp, 14 predicted proteins | sample 1672201 | NCBI WGS metagenome assembly OLOA01 (sample SAMEA3136658, study PRJEB25190) | human gut metagenome
GCCGGGGGCTGTGGCATGTTTGCCCGTCAGTGGCAGGCGCAGTAGCTGCGGGTGCTGGCATAGTCCTTGGGCATTTCCAGGGTGCTGGGCGGGAAAAACTCCCCGATGGGGAAGGCCACGTTGCGGAACAGGCCGCAGGGGTCCTCCTGGTCGCCGCAGCTGCACTCCGACTGGGGGATGCAGTAGTCATACACCGGGATCAGCAGCTGGGTGTCCCGCTCCAGCCGCACCAGGGTAAACTGGCCCAGGGTCACATAGAACCGGCGGCGTCCGCTGTCGTCGAACACCAGCTCCTCGCCGAAGCTGCGGGCGATGAACGCCGGAATTTCCGTCAGGCCGCACTCACAGCACCGGGGCTTGCAGCCGTCGTCCACCCGGGTGTCCAGGACAATGGGATCCACGGCCTCCACCACGGCGGTGGGTAGGTTGGTACGCATGCGGCCGGGGATATCCAGCTCGTCAATGACCGTGTCGGAGGAAAAGATCTTGGCGCTGCCCTCGCTGCCGAACAGGATGCAGCGCTTGTCGAACACGCACAGGCCCTCGGCCCCGGCGCACCGGGGCGTTCCGGTACCCACCTGCAGGGTCACGCGGTAGAAAAACCGCATATCGATGGAGTAGAATCCCCGGTTGAAGGTCACCGGCTCCACATCGGTGTAAACGTACAGCAGCTCCGCCGTGCCACCCCGAACCATCTGGCATCCGGACAGCAGCTCCATAGCCGACGCCGTGGGATAGAACCGCAGGTCCTCCACGCAGTCCTTGTCGCGGCAGGAGTCGAAGATCTTCCGTGTATGGATACAAACGGACTCGCGAACACTGCTCAGATCGCAGACCGGGCCCGGCATTCCGTTTTCAGGCATGAAATAAACCTCCCATTAAGTAATGAAGGGGCTGGCTGCGCCCTTCATTCCAGTGTATGCCGCCTGCCGCCGGTGGTGCGGGAAAAAGGCCTGTACAAATCCAGGAATTTCCGGTATAATAAAGAAAAACGGTTGGAGAGGATGGGATACGCATGGCTGCCGGATTCATTCACGATAAGCTGGAGATCAAATTCCTGATTCTATATATTGCCGCCCGGGTATCGGAGCCCCTGCCGCCGGAGGGCATGCAGGAGCTGACCATGTGTGACGACGGCATCGACTACTTTGCCTATGCCGAGTGCCTGAACGACCTGGTACGGACGGAGCATCTGCGCCTGACGGAGGACGGCTGCTATGCCATCACTCCCAAGGGGCTGAAAAACAGCGAGATCTGCGAGTCCAGTCTCCCCTACTCCGTGCGGCTGCGGACGGATAAGAATGTGGCGGAATACAACCGCCTCCTGCTGCGGAAAAACCAGGTCCAGAGTCGGGTGGCCGCCCAGGAAAACGGCTCCTATCTGGTGGAGCTGCGCCTGCAGGACGATGTGGACAGTATCCTGCACCTGGAGCTCACCGCCGCCACCGAGGCCATGGCCCGGGATCTGGCGGACCGGTTCCGGAAGGACCCGGAGGGCATCTACACCCGGCTGCTGTCGGCCCTGTATCCCTCGGCTGAATAAAAAAATCCCCCCTGGAGGACACACGTCCTCCAGGGGGTTCGCTCATCCTGCCGCCTGTGCCAGCAGCCGGGCGGCAATGGGCCCGGCGGCATCCGCGCCGCCGCCGCCGTTTTCCACCAGCACCACAAAGGCCAGGGGCAGATCCTCGTCCGCCACAAAGCCCGCGAACCACGCATGGGGCGACTGCCCCGGCGCGGCCTCGGCGGTGCCGGACTTGGCGCACACCGCCAACGAGCCGAACATGCTCTGTCCATAGGTCTGCTGCACATTGTTGCGCATCATATCCCGCAGCACCCGGCAGGTGTCCGCGTCAAAGGGGGCCTTCAGAGACGGCGCGCCGCCTCCGGGCAGAGGAATGCCGTGCATGGTGGTCTCCTTATATACCAGCCGGGGTCCTGCGGACCTGCCGCCGGTGATGGAGCCCAAGAATCGCAGAAACGCGCAGGGATTCACCAGATCGTCGTACTGACCCACACCAGACCAGCCCAGATTTGCCCCCTGACCCACGGTAAACTGTCCGGCCGCCGCGCTGATGCCGCTGACGGTGAAGCTCTCCGTCAGTCCGGCCTTTTCCGCGTATCGAGCCAGGGTCTCGCCCCCCAGCTCCACCGCCATCTGAGCATAGGCGCAGTTGCAGGACCGGGCCAGGGCATCGTACAGGTCCATATCCCCGTGGGCATAGGGACAGGTGATAACGCCGCCGTCCAGCTCCAGACGCCCGGTGCAGGTGAAGTGCCGGTCCAGAGCGCCGTCCAGATTCTCCAAAGCCGCAGCAGTGGTCACCAGCTTGAACACGGAGCCCGGGGCAAACGTGGACGACAGCACCCGGTTCAGATACACGCCGTCATACCGGCTGTCCCCGTCCCGGATCTCCGGCGGGTCCGCCGGGTCAAAGGTGGGGCTGGACACCATGCACAGCACGTCGCCGGTGCGGTAGTTGTACACCGCCACGGCCCCCTTCCGGCCGTTCAGGGCCTCCAGAGCCGCAGCGTTCAGCTCTGCGTCAATGGTCAGATATACCTTGTGTCCTCCGGCGGAGGTACCCGTCAGCGGGTCAAAGCCCACCAAGCGCCGCCGCATAGCCGCCTTGGCGGAGGTGGAAATGTTGTCGTCCCGGTCGCCCACCACATGGAGCGTCGCCCGGCGAATGACGCCGTCCTCTGCCCAGCTGCCGGAGGCCCCGTCATACAAAAGCACCCCGTTGCGGTCCAGCATCTGACCCAGGGCCAGCCGCCCATTCCGATAGGCATGGTCATTGGCGGAGAAGGCGGCCCACTGTCCGCCCCGCACCACATACCGCACGCAGAACAGCACCACGCCCGCACCCAGCACAGCGATCAGTGCCAGCACCAGCATGGACCGCAGCTTTACCTGTTTCAAGACCGCTCCTCCTTTCCGAATATCTCATCCACAGGGACCCCGGGGATCCCGTCGAAGAATCCCTCCTGCCGCTCCGGCGTTTTTTCACTCTTGGGCGGCGGAGAGATTTCTTTTTCCGGCGGACGGCGCACATCGATGGCCTTCAGATAGGCCAGCAGCCCCCAGCAGGACAGCATGCTGGACCCGCCCATGGACACAAAGGGAAATGTCACGCCGGTCAGCGGCAGGATGTCCACCGCGCCCAGCACGTTCAGAGAGGTCTGGAACACCAGCATAGACGCCGCTCCGCAGGCGGCGATGGCATAAAAGCTGGAGCGGGCGCTGTCGCCGGCCCGCAGGGCAAACGCCGCCAGGGCGATCACCGCCGTCACGCATACCAGCGCCAGCAGCAGCCCGAATTCCTCCGACACCACGCCGAATACCAGGTCCGTGTTGGCCGCCCCCACATATTTCAGCCACGCGTCCTCCGGCCCCGTGCCGAACAGGCCGCCGGACGCAGCAGCGGACATGGTGCGGCTCTGCTGATAGCCGGTGGTCTGGGTAAATTCCCAGGCATGCCGCCAGACGGTGAACCGCTGGGCCACATACGGCTTGAAGTGCAGCACCAGTCCCCCGGCAAAGCCCGCAGCCGCCGTCATCATCACGATGGAGGCCAGGTCCCCGGTCCGCAAAAAGGCAATGCACAGAAAGGCCACGAAAAACACCAGCGCCGTGCCAAAGTCACTCATCAGCGCCAGACATCCCACGCAATAGGCGGAAAACAGCACCGTGAAGATCAGGTTCCGCTTGGCAAAGAGCCGGTCCAGGGTGGCGGCCCCCGCCAGGATAAACGCCAGCTTCACCAGCTCCGACGGCTGGAAGGAAATGGGGCCCACCGATATCCAGTTCTTGGCTCCGAAAATGCGCTCCCCCATCACAACGTTGAAGGCCAGCAGTGCCGCCGCGGCCGCAGCCACCGGCCAGCGCAGCTTCACCGCCAGATGCAGCCGCCCCAGCAGCCACACCAGGGTGCCGTAAATGCCCATGCCCAGCGTCACCGCCGCCAGCTGCTTGTAAAGGGCCCCCGGGTCCCAGGCGGCGGTAATGGCAAAGCCCACCGTGGTCAGCAGCAGCGCCAGGGTCTCCAGATCAAACTGTCTCCGGTGCAGCTTCCGGCTGACGGCGTACAGCACCCACCCCAGGCCGCACAATCCGAAAAAGCCTGCGCTGATGGGATAGATATTCTCCGCTCCCAAGTTCGGGGCAAACTGTGCCCACAGCAGCAGCTGAATAAATGTCAGCAGCCACAGGCCGCCCACCGGCCCGGGCCGCCGCCGGGGCTGGCCGGATGGCTGGGGCTTGTCCGACGGGAAAAAAAACAGCTCCACACCGCCCACGGCGATGGAGTCGCCGGGATGCAGATCGGCGGTCGTCAGCGTCCGCTGTCCGTTCAGCAGCACGCCGCTGCTGTGATTCAACGGGTTGACCCGCCATGTCCCGGCCTCGTCCCGGGACAAAATGGCGTGACTGCGGGACACAGAGGGAAAGTTTATGCGAATATCCGACCGTTTTGCGCGGCCAATCACGTTTTCCCAGTGATAAATTTCATACCGCGCACCATTGGACAGGGTCACAAAGCCCCAGCTCTCCCGGTCCCTTCCCCGGAACAGGGACAGGCAGCACCGCACCAGCAGCCAGACTGCCAGCCCAGAAACCAGCGCCCTTCCCAGCCACAGGATCACCGGCAGCGCCGGAGAGATGTATTGTTGTAAAAATGCCGTCATAGCTTGTCTCCACTTGGGTCCTTTTTCTATCGTTCCGATTCTATCATACCATTTTTGCCCGGAAAAGCAACCACCATCAGCAAAAAACAAGAGCACGCTGCCTTACAATTCTGTAAGCTACGCGCCCAATAACCATTTCACTGATCGGGCCCCGCGGAGGAAAAACCCTCTGTGGGGCCCGGTTTGCGTCTATTTTTCAGCGCGTGGGCCATGGTGAAATCATCATGTTTCAACTATCGGCATACAGACAGAAGGTCCAGGTACGGCACGTGGTCAGACGGATTCGGCACAATATGCTGTTTTATGCTTTCCGATGAATGAATATACTTGTAAGCTCGGAGGATTCAGTGGCAGCGATTCCCTTGAATTCAGAAAAGGAAACTCTGGTGCCGGTAAGAACTAAGGAAACTGTGTCTGCTATAGACCGTTGGGTTACAGAAGAAATCGGAGAGAACAAAGGATTCATTATAATTGGCGTATAACAAAAGGAGCTATCTGACTTCTCTAACAGAAATCAGATAGCTCTTTATTCTTGGATAATCTAAAAATGTTGTCATTTTGTTGTCACGGGGCAATTCCGTAACGCAAAAGTGCAGCATTTTCAAGGCTTTTCAGCCTTTCGGGAATCATTCCCACTCTTTGCCGGGCCTTGTAATCTAACGGTTTTCGTTTAGATTCTATGATACCCGGTATTTTGATTCTTTGTATTCTCCATATTTTCGGCCCCATACGATGGTTTGTTATCATATGGGTATCGCCGCCGATAGCGATCCATTCCGGTTTTCCGTGGATAGTATATGACGGCTCCTTTGTATCATATTATACACCTGTGTCTGAGAAAAATCAACTTCCGTTTTTCCGAAGGGATGGTGGTTCTGTTTTTTGTGGCGATTTCCTGCCCAATCAGCATAAGGCTTAGGCCAAATATGCACGTCGAGAGCGTGGGCGCGGCTTTTGCTCCTATGAAAAAACATCCCCCGGGGAGGCTTCCGTCGGGAAATGCAATCTGCTATAGTATGCTCATCGGTTCATACACGCATTTCCGCCCGGACCCAACGCAAGGGTGCAGCGTTTCTTGGGGAAGAAAACGCTGCGTCTTTGTGTAGGACGAAGATGCAAAGCAATGCCGCTTCGGAGGGACACTTGGAAACACCTATTTTGCAGTATGACAGCGGCGTGATCGCCGCAAAACTGGATCGCACGGAAAAAGAACTGGTCCACAAAGTATCCTTCCATATTTCCTGTGGGGAAAGCCTGACCCTCATTGGTGAGACCGGATCCGGCAAGACGTTGATCGCACAGTCTATTATGGGCGTGCTGCCCGGAAATGTGAAACTGGTTTCCGGTGAAATAGCATTTTGTGGAAACACTTTGCCGAAGGGAAAAAACCTCCGGTCCATGCTGGGTCGGGAAATCGTATATATCCCGCAGAACGGGCATGAGTTTCTTGACCCGTCCAGAAGCATCCGCCGCCAGATGTTTGACAGCATTGCAAAGCTGGGCATTGCAGCACCTCAGCGATATGCCTTTGCCTGTGAAAAGCTGGCACAGGTGGGGTTTACCCAGCCGGAGGCCATCCTGGACCGGTATGCATTCCAGCTGTCCGGTGGTATGGCTCAGCGGGTGACCATTGCGCTGGCCCTTTGCTCCAGGGCAAAGCTGCTGATTGCAGACGAGCCTACCAACGGCTTAGATCAGGACAGCAAACAGCAGACGCTGTCCCTTTTGAACGGACTTTTTCCGGATGCGGCCAAGCTGATCATCACCCACGATATTTCCGTTGCGGCAACCTGTGACCGTATCCTTGTTCTGTGTGGCGGGAGAATGTTGGAAACAGGCATTTCATCTGAGGTGCTTACCGCTCCCCATCATCCCTATACTAAAGCGCTGCTGGGTGCGTTGGTAGAGAACGGTATGCGGGAGACACCCGCCTTGCGAACAGAAACAGGCTTTTGTCCATTCTACCGCCGCTGTCCTTCGGCAAGGGATCGGTGCCGCACCGAGATGCCACCGAGAAAAAACAATAGTCGAGAATGGTGGTGCTGCGCGGAATGATCTCCATTCAACATGTTGATAAAGCATTCAACGGAAATCCCGTTCTTCAGGATATTTCTTTTGATATTCCAGACGGCCAGATCTTCGGTGTCTTTGGAAAGAGCGGGATCGGTAAATCCACGCTTGCCAAAGTGCTTTGCGGCATCTGTCCACCGGATGCGGGCACAATCACGCTGGATGATCAGATACTTGTTTCAGCAGACCATACGTATGACCGCAGACTGGGTATCCACATTCAAATGGTTTACCAGCAGCCTTACGCCACATTAGACCCCGCTCAGAAGATCGGGGCCGGTTTCATAGAACTGATACGCTATCACCGTTTCAGTCCTAAAGGCGAGGAGTTGTCATTAACAAAAGAAATGCTGGACAAGGTTGGCCTTGCACCTCAGATCCTTGCCCACCTGCCACACCAGATCTCCGGTGGCGAGGCACAGAGAGTCGCTATCGCCCGGTGTCTGTTATTCCAGCCAAAACTGCTGATTTTGGATGAAGCCACCTCAATGCTGGACGTATCCACGCAGGCCAATGTACTGGGGATGGTGCGGCGGCAGATGCGGGAAAGCGGAGGCAGTATCCTGCTTATCAGCCATGATGAGGCTCTGGTGAAATTACTTTGCGATCAAATCTATGTATTTGACAATAAAAACTCACGACAGAAGGAGAAAAACCAATGATGAAAAAAGTCATAGCCCTGCTGCTGGCTATGCTGATGGTGTTTACCATGGCAGCCTGCGGTGAGCAGCCGGACACGACAGATGAACCGTCTGCCAAGATCGAGAGTATTACGGTCGGCACGACTGCTGCCATTGAAACGGCAACCTTTGGCGAATACAATTTTGATATGCTGGCCAGCGGTGTATCCGAATTGCCTCTGGTCTATCAGGACACCAAGGGCGAATACCATCCGCTGTTGGCAACCTACGCTACCGAGGATGCCACTACCTGGACATATACCATTCAGGACGGCATGAGGTGGTCCGACGGCGAGAGCGTTACTGCCGAGGACATCCTTTTTACGCTCCAGTACGATCAGGCCAACGGAAGTGCCAACTTTGAGCCGCAGACTGACGAAGAGGGAAAAATCACAGAAGCCAAGTACACCGGCTACACTATCTCCGACGATAAGATGAGCATTTCTCTGACGTTGACGTCTCCCAACGTCCGTGAACTGAGCAACATGACGTCCTTCCGTGTGATGCCCAAGCATGTTTATGAGGGCAAGGACACCGTCACCGACGAGGAAGCTCGGATCACCTGCGGCCCTTATGTGCTGGAGTCCTTCAATAAGGAAGCGGGCACCATCACATTCGTTGTGAATGAAAAGTATCCCCAGCGGCCCAATGTGGAAAAGATCGTCTATCAGCTTTTTGGCAACGAGGATACCATGTATCTGGCGCTCCAGCAGGGCGATATCGACATGGTCTGGGCCTACTCCGCCGGTGTGGCAGGAACGTATCAGGATGTGCTGGCCGGTGATGCCAACGTGTCACTGATCAATGTGGCCGCGGCCAATGCACCTGCGGTCCTGGCCTTTAACAACGCAAAGGGTTTGTTCTCCAACGAGGATCTGCGTCAGGCGGTTTCCTACGCGCTGGACTATGATGCGTTCAAGACCTATTTTGGCAGTGCCTATGCAGAGATCCCCAACCGGGGCTTTGTACCCGCCACCACAGTCGGCTATAAGGAAACCGAAAAGCTGACCACCGATGCATCCAAAGCAGATGCATACATGAAAGCGGCCGGTTATGCCGAAAAGAATGCCGATGGCTTCTATGTGAACGCAGATGGTCAGGTCGCCGCTTTCACACTGACGGTCAACGCCGCCAAGGAGACCCATGTGGGCTACGCGGAAATGGTCAAGACCCAGTTGGAGTCCTTTGGTATTCAGGTAAATCTGGATACGGTGGACAAAGATGCCTACAATGCCAAGACCAGCAATAAATTCTCTGAGAACAATATCACCATGGAGGCGGCCATCTATGGCTACACCGCTGCCGGTATGGGTATGGGGAACGGCCTTGGTTCCATCTATGTGGACGGCAGCCACGCCGTACAGGGCGGCTGCCAGGTATTTGACGAGGAGTTTTCCACAATCCTCAGTGAGATGAAGTCTGCCAAGACCATCGAAGAATATTATGTGGGCGCGGCAAAGCTGCAGGACTACTACGCATCCCATATGCCGCTGATTGCTCTGTACTGGGACAACATGATGCTGGCCTATTCCTCTGCGCTGGACAACGTGACCGTGGACGCTGTGTTCGGGCTGAACAACGTCAACAACTGGTTCAGCATCACCAAGAAATAATCATTTTAACGCAGGAGGCACACCGGTGAAAAAGTATCGAAAGAATCTGATCCTTGCACTGGTGTGCTTCCTGATCGTTATTGTTCTGAACTTTTTTCTACCCCGGCTTTTACCGGGGAATCCTATCGCCTATCTCACCGGCTTTTCCGATGAGGATATGACCCCTGCGCAGGTAGCTTACTACCGGCAGGCCCTCCATCTGGACGAGCCGGTATTCGCGCAGTTTGGGCACTATCTGCGCTCGCTTTTTGACGGAACACTTGGCTACTCCTACAAGAAAGAAACCACAGTTTCTGCCCTCATTGGGCAGCGGCTGGGATACACCTTGCAGATTACGCTGCCCGCCGTGCTGCTCAGCACGGCGCTGGGACTTTTGTGGGGACTGCACTGCGGCTACAAAAAGGGCAGCGTCTTAGATAAACTGTCAACGACATTTCAAATCGTGATCAATACGATGCCTACGTTTCTGATCGCATTGGTGCTGATGATCCTGTTCTGCTTCCGGCAGCGGTGGTTTCCCTATACCGGGTTGAACAGCGCTGGCGTTGCTCCCGGAACTGCCGCATATCTGTTGGATCGGATGCGTCACCTGATCCTTCCTGTGCTTACTCTGACCATTGCCGCCGCCCCGTCCCGTTATCTGCTGATGCGCAATACCGTCAGTCAGGTGACAGAGGAGAAGTATGTGCTTTACGCGAAGGAACGGGGGTTGTCCGATCACAAGATCAAATTCGGGTATATTCTGAAGAACATCGCCCAACCCTTCATCACCATGGTTGGCATGAGCGTCAGTACCTGTATCGGCGGCTCTTTGGTGGTGGAAAACATCTTTTCCATCGGCGGCATGGGGAGTTTACTCTCTGACGCTGTGTACACGCTGGATTATCCGCTGATGCAGGGAATCCTCTTTGTGACAACAGCCGTCATGACCATCTCCATTGTCGTGACGGATCTGATCTGCATCCTTATTGACCCCAAGGTACGCTTCGGAGGTGGTCCGGTTTGAGAAAGCAGCATCTTCCACTTTTTCTTGGAATTGTGATTTTGATTCTTTTTCTGACCGCTGCATTGTTTCCTACTGCGTTTACAGCTTACGGTCAGAAGGAAACGTTCGGTCCGTGGCTTATACCGTCTGCGGAACATCTACTTGGCACCAATGCGTTGGGCTATGACATCTTTACGGAACTGGTCTACGGAACCCGGCAGACGCTGCTGGTGGGCGTATCCAGCAGCACTCTGACCCTGCTTCTGGGAAGTGTGATTGGTACGCTGGCTGCCGGGAAAGGCCTTTTGGGCGGCCTGTCCAATGGCATTATCAATGTTTTCGTGCTGCTTCCGAAGCTGGTGACCATGATCGTGCTGGCGACCTTTCTAGGAAGCTCCAGCCGGAACCTGATTCTGCTGATTGCTGCATTCAGCTGGGTAGGGACGGCCCGGAATGTCCGCGCCAAGGTCATTCACCTGAACGCACAGCCTTTTATTGAAAACTGCGTGATTCAGGGATACAGCCGGAGACACATCATTCTCCGGCACATCCTTCCGAACCTGTATGATGTATTGCTCTCCCGGTTCCTTCTGGGGGTCAACAGTTGTATTATGATGGAGTCTACCCTGAGCTTTTTGGGCTTTGGGAATCTTTATCATCCCACTTGGGGCACCATGATCAACTTTGCCTATAAACGAGGTGCCTTTCTTCGCCAGGCCTATGGATATCTTCTCTCGCCGGGCGTGTGTATTATGCTGCTGTCGCTGTCATTCTATCTCATCAGCCTGTATTTTGAACACCGACAGGCTGCCATTCAGGAAAAATAGGAGGTCATACGATGCAAAAGGAACTGGAATCTCTGTGGCAAAAATGCGTGGCATTCCACGGCCACGGCTGCGGCGGTCTTGCGGTCGGCTTCCGCGCCGTTCTGTATGCGTGGGAGCTGTTCGGGAGCGACCGGACATCCGAGGACGAGGAGATCGTGTGCATTGCCGAGACCGACGCCTGCGGCGTGGACGCTATCCAGGCACTGATGTCCTGTACCGTCGGAAAGGGCAATCTGATTTTTAATTTACAGGGAAAAAACGCATTCTCCTTTTACCGCCGTTCGGACGGAAAGTCTTTCCGGCTTGTCTTGCGCCCAACACCGGACAAGACCAAGGAGGAGCGGCTGGCGTGGCTCATGGATGGGGATTTCCACGAGATGTTTGACGTGAAGGATGCCCCGGCACCGGTACCGGAGGCGGCCCGGATCTTCAAGACCGTTACCTGCTCCCTGTGCGGAGAACGATTTGCCGAGAGCTTTGCCCACCTTCAAAACGGGGAAATCGTCTGCTCCGCCTGTTATCGTCCGTATACAAGGGGGCTGTGATGGAATACCCGTTTGATGCCCTGCACGCCGGGATAGAAAGCCAGATTCTCAATCTTCCCGCCGGTATTCCCGATTCCCAGGCGGTCACACAGGCAAAGGCTCTGCCGGACTCCATAGAAAAATTTCTGGCTTTGGGGAAGGCTTTTTCCCGGCAGCTTCGTTACCGGGAGGCCATTGATGCCTATACGGAGGGCCTAAAATTGGAGCCAGAAAATCTGCCCTTGCTCCGACTACGGGCGGGACGGTATCTGACGACACTGCAAAGCGATCTTGCCATTACTGATTTTGAAAAATGTCTGTCCTTGGGTGCGGAAAAGCTGGACAGTCTCTATCGGATCGGCCTTGCCCAGTATTATGCCGGGCGGTATGCACAGGCAATGGGAACTTTTGAGGACTGTATGCCTTTATGCGATGACGAAATGGGGATTGCGGTTCTTTACTGGCACACGCTGAGCGCTGCCCGGACAGAGAAAGCGCCGACGCTTCTGAAGTACTATCGCCCGGATATGGCGGTGGGGCATCATACTGCTTATGAAAAGGCCATGCAGGTCTGGAGCGGCACAACGCCACTTTCGGCCATGCTGCAAATGCTGGAGAGGGAAGAAGATGACCTGGAATATGGTATTACATTGTACGGTCTGCTTTTGCATCCTGACTGCGCCGAAAAAGACTGCCTTTCCAAAGTGCTTCTCCGCCGGGACGGTTTCTGGCCCAGCTTTGCCTATCTCGCTGCGTGGAAGGATTGGGCAGGAATTCCTCCCTGCCGCCGTTGCACTTACACCCTATAAATCAGTTCGCTATTTACAATCTCCATAGCCCGATTTCGGATGTTATTCATCCTGCCGACCCACTCCATCGGGGCGGTGGCTTTCAGCTTCTCCGTGATACCTTCGAATGCTGCATTCTGTTTTACCAACCGAAGAAACATTTCCTCCGCCTGCCGGTCGATGCCAGCAAGGTAGCTGTTTAGCTTGCCGCCGGTGAATAGGGCCGCATAGATTGTCCGGCGATGCTCCTTCAGGTAACGCCGGTGGCGCTGTCCCCACACGCCGATGGGTTGCTGATCTTCTTCGGGCAGCTTCAGATCGGGGAGAAGATAATCCCCGACCTGCGTATAAGTACCGCCCATTTCCTCAAAAATTGTCTTTGCCATTGTCTGTTCCTACCTTTCATAATTTGTATTTCTGCGCCTTGTGCGCTGGATTTGCTTTCGCTGCTGTTCTATATCTTTTGCCTGTGTGATCAGACTATCGATCTGCTGACTACCAAGGACTTTCCGCAGAAAACGGAAATCCTTCAACTCTGAACGCAGGGCATCATTTTCTCCTTTGAGCCGGTCGTTGGTTGCGGTCAGATGTTCATTCTCTCGGTAGAGCCGCCCGTTGGTGGTGTTCAGCCGGTGATAGCTGTCCAGTGCCTTGTAATAGTGGTAGAACACCTCCCGGATAACCTCTTTCAATTTCTTAATGAGTGGGTCAACAAACCGCTGTTTATAGGTCTTGGCGGTCATTAGAGTGGGGGGATCGGGGAGTTGAAACTCTGCATCCGACTCAATCCGCTGCTCCAACTTTTCAATAGACTGCGCACCCTGATCGAAGTTGTCGATCCGACTCTGCACTTTTCCAGCTCGTCCTGCTTTTCGGCAAGCGTGCTATCCAGTGCCGCAACCTCTTTCTCCTGTTCTTGCTTTTTGTAGTCCAGAACGGATAGGTGCTTTTCGTGGGTGCCTTTCTGCTCCCGCTGGATGTCATACCGCTCCATCACGGCAGCCAGCTGCTCCTTTTCGGACTGTACCCACTGTGCCCATTCCGTTGCACCACGAGTGCCGCCCTTGAAGCCTTGCGCCGCCAGCGCCTGTTTCAGCGATACACGGGTATCAAGCCCTCGCTTGCTCCCGGTAGTGAACGGCACAAAGTCAATGTGGATGTGCGGCGTGGCCTCGTCCATATGGAGGTGCGCCGAGAATACCATGAGGTTAGGGTTTCGCTCTTGAAATCCTCGATAGTATTCATCCAACACAGTTCGTGCCAGCTCCGCATACTCGCCGGTGGCGCTCATATCCTCCTTGTTTCCAATTTGCAGGATGATCTCGTGAAAGGGCTTCTCCTGATTGCCGGAACGGATTTTTTCATAGTAGTTTGGAATGCGCCGGTCGCTTCGGGTCTGCTTCTCGTTATAGCGTTTCAGAGCTTCATCAAAAAGCTGGTGGTACACAGTCTGAATGCGCTCATTGCAGTAGTCGATGTTCAGGTGTGTGCGGCTTCCGTCCACATTCTCTGCCCGGAATTTGCGGCTGTTGTGGTTGACAGAGCCTTTGCCCACCTCGGCGCTGATCGTTCTCTTCATAAAATCTCACTTCCTTTCACTCCTCCGGCCGCAGCCGGGGTTCTGTTACTCTTGTCAAGAGTAACGCAAAAGCACTTT
>OLOA01003152.1_pt1 | contig 13820 bp, 10 predicted proteins | sample 1672201 | NCBI WGS metagenome assembly OLOA01 (sample SAMEA3136658, study PRJEB25190) | human gut metagenome
ATGGAACGATGACGCTAAGTGAGACAGCGGCATTTATTTATGAACATCTGGAGGCGGTAAAAACCTCAGAAGAGATGGCAGAGCTTTTGGGACAGGAGTATCATATCAGCAGCAAAGAGGTGCTGGAGGATGTACAGGAAGTGCTGGATTTTCTGAAAAAAAATGAGGCAATGACATGGTAATACTTTTGATCGGTGGAGAGTGTAGTCTGATGAATGCATTGATCGACAAATTACATAAAGACAAACACAGAGTGTATCTGATTACCGGCAAACGGGAAAGAACCCGTGGCTATCACAAGGTTTTTGAAAAATATAATTTTCCGTATGACTGTGACGGGATCAAGGAGATTTTTGAGAGTACAAGACCGGATGTTGTGCTTCATATGGGAGCTTATGATACCAATTATGACTGGTCACAGGCGAGGAAAGAGTCTGTTCGTTTTACTTCTGAGCTGACGAATATCCTGTCAGCATTTTGTGAAAATAAAAAGGGAAGATTTGTCTATTTATCTTCCCAGGAAGTTTTTGGAAAATCTTATCCGGAGGAAGTGAAAGAAGAAGAACTGGTATCTGCAAAAAGTTTTAAAGCAATGGCAGTCTCCCAGGGAGAGACGATCTGCAAAAGTTATGAAAATACAAGAGGAATGGAAACGGCTGTACTGCGTTTGGATCACCTGTATGGAGTACCGAAAAAGGGGAAGATGGAGGATAATCCGTGTTTTGATATGATTTTGACCGCGTTTAAGACGAAGAAAATTGCGGCGAACAGCAGAAATGAATTTTCAATGCTTTTTCAGAGTGATGCAGTTGAATTTATTGCCAGGCTGGTTACAGCAGAGCATCTCGAACACGATATTTATCATATCTCATCGGGAAACAGAATTACGCAGACAGAGCTTGCAGAGCTTGTGAAAAAGAATCTGGGTGAAGGGTGCGAGATCCACGATGACACAGTCGGGACAGGACACCGCCTGGTTTTGGATGGCAGACGTTACAAAGAAGAATTTGGACAGACAATATTTGTCGGTTATGAGATGGGGATAAAGAAGGTCGCACAGTATATGAAGCGGCATGAGGAAACATTCCTGAAAACGGAGGAGTATAAGAATCAGGGCATCGGCACCTGGCATCTGATCAAAAGCATTATTCTGCTCCTGGTTCCTTATGTGGAAAATATGATCTGCTTTATTCCTTTTTTTATGTTGAATAACCGTGCGGTCGGAAGCCAGTATTTTGACAGGCTGGATTTCTATCTGCTCTATGTACTTTTGTTTGCAATCGTATATGGGCAGCATCAGGCGATTTTTTCTTCCCTTCTTGCAACGGCAGGCTACTGTTTCCGGCAGATGTATGACCAGAGTGGATTTGAAGTCCTTCTGAACTACAATACCTACGTCTGGATGGCACAGCTGTTCATTCTGGGAATGGTGGTCGGATATATGCGGGACCAGATCCGTTTTGTCAAGAATCAGGATGAAGAAGAGATTGGATATCTGAGTGGTCAGTTAGATGATATGGCGGATATCAATGACAGCAATGTGCGGATGAAGCATATGTTTGAGTCACAGATCGTCAATCATAAGGACAGTCTCGGAAAGATTTATGAAATCACCTCGGCTCTGGATCGGTATGGACCGGAGGAGGTACTTTTCTATGCAGCCAGGACGCTGTCGCAGCTGATGGACGGTGCGGATGTGGCGGTATATACGATTGCGGACAAGCATTATGCGCGTCTGTTTTCTTCCACATCAAAGGCTGCAGGGAAGCTTGGCAATTCTATCGAGTATAAGAATCTTACGGAAATCTATGAGGAGCTGAAGGAACACCGTGTGTATGTCAACAGGACACTGCATGAAGGGTATCCGATGATGGCAAGTGCCATTTACGAAGGAGATAAGATGCAGATCATCTTAATGATCTGGGGAATCCCGTGGGAGAGAATGAATCTTGCGGAGGTGAACCGGCTGACAGTTGTCGGTTATCTGATCCAGAACGCAGTGGTACGTGCGAACCGGTATCTGAATGCGCTGAAAGAGCAGCGTTATGTAGAAGGAACCCAGATCCTGGATACGGAGGCATTTACCCAGCTTGTCCATGCGTTTGAGGACGCCAAGCGAAATGGACTTACCGAATGTACGCTGGTGAAAATTGATTCGGATAAGAAGCTGGAGAAAAAAGGAAAAAAGATTTCTGTACTTTTACGGCAGAGTGATTATATCGGAACGATGGAAGACAGTCTGTATGTAATGCTTCCGAATACGGATCAGAAAAATGCAGTTTATGTGGTGAAGCGTATCCGTGAGATTGGATTTGACAGCCATGTTGTGACCAGCGAGGTGACGGCGTGATGACAGATAAAGAATGTTTCTTTGTGATTGTATGTTTGGTAAATGCCGCGATTTCCGTGTTATATCTAGTCTGGGGAATCTGTGTCGCTGTTCCGGCGAAAAATGCAGCGCAGGGAGAAGAAAATCCGGTGCTTCACGATAACCGGAGAGCATATGTGATCCGGTTTATAGTCATGTTGCTCTGTCCGGTTACAGGTCCGCTGTTTTTCCTGGGCAGTCACTTGCTTTTCCTTTTATTTTTCCGAAGAGAGGTCGATCTGGAGGATGTGGTTTTCAGTAAAGAAAGGATCCGCCAGCATCTGAAAGCAGATGAAGAAAGAGAACGGGATATTGTTCCGGTGGAAGAAGCGCTTGCAGTAAGCGATCAGAAGTATCTGAGAGGACTGATGCTGAAGGTGCTGCGTGGTGATATCCAGGAATCACTGGAGGCGATCACCCTTGCACTTGACAGCGAAGATTCGGAGACTTCTCATTATGCGGCATCGGTTCTGCAAGATGAGCTGAATGAGTTCCGTACTTATGTGCAGAAGCTGTACGTTGAAATGCAGCATGAGGAAGAGGATGAGACAGACTGCGAAGAGATGCTGATCGGTTATATGGATGCTGTTCTGAAGCAGAAGGTATTTACCGGGGTGGAACAGAGCCAGTTTGTGGAAATGATGGATGAGGCAGCACAGGAGCTTTACCGAAAGGACATTGCAAAGATGACACCGGCTTATTATGAGGCAGTCATACTGAGAAGTCTGGAGCTGAAGCTTTTTGAACAGGCAGGAGTTTGGTGCCAGCGTCTGGAAGAAGCATATCCGGATCAGTTGACGGCATATTCGTGCCGGATGAAGTTATATTATACAGAAGGAAAACGGAAACAATTCTTTGAAGTGCTTGACCAGATTAAAAAATCAGAGATTGTAATTGACAGCGAGACATTAGAATTTATAAGAATATTCAGTTAGGCAGGAGGTGATAAGTGATGTCGATGAGGGTGCTTTCCATGGCTCAGTTTGTGGAAATATTCTTTGCATACAGTGTGGTGACATTGCTTATTCCCGGTCTTTTGCTGAAAGAAAAGCTGAAAGAGCTTTCCTTTGCTGAGAGGCTTACCGGATATTTCCTTGCCGGTAATTTCTATTGTATTAATCTGGTATTTTTATTGGAGTTTCTTCATATTTCCTGTCGTGTGACGCTGATCTTCGGAACAGCCCTTCCATTTCTTATCCGGGGGTATAAAAAGTGTAACGAAGTGTCATTTGGAAGAGAAAGATTTCAAAAATTCCTTCTGGGATTTAAAGCACTTCTTAGCGGAACCTATGGTGTAAAAACGCTGCTTGCAGATATTGCAGCCTGGATATCTGATAAAATTCCAGAAGTAAAAATAAAAAAGATATGGAAACATATTCCGGAGCTGATCCTCTGTCTGGCGGTAGTTGCCGGGATTCTGTATGTCTATGGACTAAACAATTTTACGGAGTATGGGTATAAGGGATTGGATATGCCGGTGCATAATTACTGGATCAATCTGATGGATAAAAATCAGATTTTTAAAATGGGTGTATATCCGCATGGATTCCATTGTATGATCTATTATCTGCATGTAGTATTTGGAATCAAGACTTATGTTCTGCTGCGGCTGTTTTCGCTTGTACAGGTGCTATTTATCCATCTGGCGATCGTAGGATGCCTGCGGATGATCTGTAAGGCAAGATTTACACCATATATCGCCGCCGGACTTTACCTGATGGCAAGCATATTTGGCAAAAATACTTACAGCAGATATGCATCTGCGCTTCCACAGGAGTACGGAATGCTCTTTATACTTCCGGTGGTATGTTTTGCTGTCCGCTTTTTGGATGAATATGCAGCGCATCTGAAAGAAACAGATGAAGAAAAAAAGAAGATCCAGATGGTATCTGGCAGGTCTGGCGATCAGCTTTTCTTTAAGCCTGACCACTCACTTTTACGATACGATGATAGCAGGGTATCTCTGCCTTGGAATTGCAGCGGGTTATTTTTTCCGGATTTTCAGATGGCGTTATCTGAGGCAGGTGGTTCTGGCAGGATTCGTCAGTATTCTTCTGGCAGTGATCCCGATGGGGATCGGTGTTGCAATGGGAAATCCGTTGCAGGGTTCGCTTGGCTGGGGACTGAATGTCATTAAAGGAAAGAGTACGTCGGATTCATCAGCAAATGCTGAGGTGGACAAGAAAGTGGTCACGACCGAGAGTGGGAAAAAAATCACGATTGTCGGAGATGTGGATGAAGAAACAATCGAGGAGATTAAAAAGCAGGTGGAGAAGCAGGCTGATGCAGCGAGTCAGGATAGTATATCTGGGCAGGATTCATCAGATTCCGGGAAAGCGTCAGGAGTACAGCAAAAATCTAAGACATCAGAAGTAATGAAGCTGACAACCAAAGAGAAAGTGAAGGGGAAATTCCGGATCATTTTTTCTGAGATCCAGACGTATGTCACGAATGAAAATCCATTTTTCGCGTGGTGTGTAATCGGTGGAGGAGCAGTTCTTCTTGTGTTCGGATTTTTTGCATTTTTACTTCGCAGGGTGAATTATGGAGCGATGCTGCTGGCGATGGCAGTATATACATTTATTATGTGTATCATGCAGTCTGCAGGAGCACTGGGATTTCCGAAACTTATGGATGCTTCCAGAAACAGTATCTTTTTTGCATATACGATCGTGGTCATCTGGGCGTTGGCGGCAGATGCAGCTGTGTATCTGCTGTTTGGCTGGTTTAGAAGAACGTGGATGATGAATCTTTCTTCCCTTCTGATCCTTGTGGCAGCCGGATGTGGGATCGCAGAAAAGGGACTTGTGAAAGAACCGGTCTATGTCAAAGCACTTGAGACGAATAGCGCAATTACCTGTCTGACCAATATCATGAATGGGGAACAGGATTTTACATGGACGATCGTATCTGCAAATGATGAACTCAGAATGGTGGAGGAAGACGGATATCATTACGAAATCCTTGATTTCCTGAAAAATATCAAAAAGGGTGAAAAAGCGAAAACATTTACGATTTCAACGAATGCGGTCTATTTTTTCATAGAGAAGATTCCGGTGAATTATGCAAGGACCGCAGACGGGATGGAACTCGGAGGCATATCTGAGAAATATGCCCGGGAACCACTTCCGGCAGAAAATGGAATCAAAGCATATGAGGGGCGGGAACGCTGGGTTACAATGTCGCATATGTATTATTGGGGACAGAAATTTATGGAGCTGTACCCAAATGAAATGGAAGTTTATTACGAATCAGACGATTTTGTCTGTTACCGATTAAAACAGAATGGAAACAGCCTGTACAATTTTGCGATTGATTATGGATATAATAATCCGAAAGTAACAACAGATCGGAACGCAGCAAAAGAAAAACAGGAGGCGAAGTAAGCATGGTATCAAAGAGAAATTTTTTCGCAATTACGATCATTATGGCGATCACTTTCTTCCTGTTTCAGTTCGTGAATATTGCGAAAGACAGATGGAATGATTATGAGACCAACAGTTATGCGGAAGACCGGAATACACTTGCAGATAAAGATTCTGCCTATGAGGTGGAAGGAACATCGGTTGTTTATATCGGGAAAGAGCAGCAGGATCGGATTGGGAATGTTGCAGCGGACTGGGCTCATTATATGAAAAAAGGATTTGCATATTATGTGTCACTTGCGGAGTTGGAAGCGGTTTTGCCAGATGACGGGGAAGGAAAACCACAGATAGTCGTGATTGATCCGGATGCGGTGAACTGGAAAGACACCCAGGAGACCAGGCGGCTGCAGGATCTGGCAGAAGAAGGAATCAATCTGGTCTTTGGGAAACTTCCGGATGTAAAGATCCTGAAGGAGAATAAGGAATTGTGTGATCTGCTTGGTATCCGGAAAATCAAAAAAGAACGCACAACGGTGAAAGGGCTTCACTTATATGAAGGATTTCTGCTCGGCGGAGAAAGGATCTACCAGGCTGAAACAAAGCAGGAGAAGAAGAACCAGGATATGGAGCTGACGTTTCCATGGTTCCAGCTTGAAAGTGGAACGAAGGTATACATGAAAGGGATCCCGAAAGATAAGACTTTGAAAGAGGAAGCATATCCGGTGGTGATCTGGAGAAACAGTTTTGAAAAAGCATCTGTATTTGCAGTCAATGGAAATTACATGGAGGATGCGACCGGGCTTGGACTTCTCACGGGAATGTTGTGTGAGATGAGTGACTATGCCATTTATCCGGCTGTCAATGCCCAGAATTTAGTGATTGCCAATTATCCGGGATTTGCAGAGGAAAATGATGCGGTTATGGAGAAAATGTACAGTCAGTCGGTAAGAGGAGTGTTTCGTGATATCATCTGGCCGTCGGTGAATGCAATCCATGAAAAAAATAATATGGGACTTTCATTTATGCTGTCTCCGCAGTTGGATTATTCGGATAAAAAGGAGCCAGTCGGAAAGGACCTGCGCTATTATCTGAAGGAGATCAATGAAGCAAGAGCAGAGGCAGGACTTTCAGCAGATATGGTATCGGATACAGATATCCGGAAAAAGCTGGCAGAGGACGAGAAGTTTGTCCGCAGTGAGATGCCAGAGTTTCAGTTTGCATCCTTCTATCAGGGAAAGTTAAGTGAGAAGGAGCTTGCAAAGGCATTGGAGCAGCCGGTGCTGCAAAATGTCTGTACAGTGATCAAAGCCCAGGATGATCAAAGCAATCTTTTGGATTATGAAAATGAAAATGTAACAGGTCAGAGAGTGGTGTCGGATGGTTTTTCGCATACCTACAGTGAAGATTTCAGGATAAAAAGTATCGAGACAGCGCTTGGGTACAGCAGCGTTCTGGCAGATATGAGCCAGATTGTCTATCCCGAAAGTGAGAAAGATGGATGGGAGAAGTTTTCCGAGAAACTGTCGGCGAACATCAGCACCTACTGGAAGGATTTTCAGGGATTTGATGGAACAACCGTTTCAGAGTGTGATAAGCGGATCCGGAATTTTCTTTCTCTTTCCTACAGGGAAGAGCGGAAGAATAATATCATTATGCTGGAAAAAGAAGGGACGGATGAGCCGGCCTGGTTCATTTTGCGGATCCATAATGAAGAGATTGAAAAGATGGGTGGCGGAAGTTACAAAAAGCTGGAAGAGGGTGTCTGGCTGATTCAGGCAGACAGCAACAACGTGATCCTGAATCTAAAGAGCTCAGAGACACAGAAGTACTACTAAGAAGAGGAGAGACTGTGAGAGTATGTATTGTTGCAGAAGGATGTTATCCTTTTGTTGTCGGAGGTGTATCCAGCTGGGTACACAGTTTGATCAATTTATTTCCAAATACGGAGTTTGTGGTCCTTGCAATCGTGGCAAATCGCTCTCTGCGTGGCAAATATGTATATGAGCTGCCAAAAAATGTGACGGAGGTTCATGAAGTCTATCTGGATGATGTGGACTGGAGTGCATCGAAAAAGCGCAGAAAGAGAATGAAAAAGGAACAGTACCAGGCACTTCGCGGACTGATCCTGAATCAGAAGATCGAGTGGAATCTTTTATTTGATATGTTTCAGGAGGAAGATATTTCGCTGAATGATCTTTTGATGGGGGAGGATTTCTTAAGGGCAGTTATGGAGTGCTACCGGTTGAAATACAGTCAGGTCGTATTCTCAGATTTTCTGTGGACCATGCGGTCGATCTATCTGCCACTTTTTATTATCATGAAGGCAGATATTCCGAAAGCGGATCTGTATCACTGTGTGGCGACCGGTTATGCAGGGGTACTTGGCAGCATGGCGAAGCATCGTTATGGCAGCCGGATCCTCATTTCCGAGCATGGGATCTATACCCGCGAGAGAGAAGAGGAGCTGATCAAGGCGAAGTGGGTGCAGGGAATCTATAAGAATATCTGGATCGAGCAGTTCCGGAAGATGTCAAAGCTGGCATACACGGAGGGCAGTCTGGTCACAAGTCTTTTCGAGCATGCAAGAAAGCTGCAGATCGAAGTGGACTGCCCGGAAGAAAAGACGATGGTCACACCAAATGGGATCCGGGTACAGAATCTGCAGAATCTTTCCGAAAAAACGAAGGAAGATGAAGGTTTTATCAATATCGGAGCCGTTCTTCGTGTGACGCCGATCAAGGATGTGAAGACGATGATACAGGCGTTTGGATTTGCAAAGAAGCGAGAGCCACATTTGAAACTCTGGATCATGGGACCTTGTGATGAGGACGAGCAGTATGCCGAAGAGTGCTTTGAACTGGCAGAGTCCATGCAGCTCAAGGATATCGTGTTTACCGGCAGGATCAATGTCCGGGATTACCTGGGCAGAATGGATATGACGATCCTTACGAGTATCAGTGAGGGACAGCCGCTGACAATCCTGGAGGGATTTGCGGCGCATAAGCCGGCAATCGCAACAGATGTTGGAAACTGCCGTGGACTGCTTTATGGTGAAAGTGATGACTATGGGGCAGCCGGAATTGTCACTCATATCATGAACGTGGAGGAAATCGCCCAGGCAATGGTCGATCTGGCGCAGAAAAAAGAGATGCGCCTTCAGATGGGCGAGAACGGATACCGGAGAGTGATGGCGAAATATCGGATTGAATATATGCAGGAAACTTATTGGAAAATTTACCGGGATTTTGCAAAAAGCATGAACCTGGAATGGAACGAAGAGGCGGTAACTGTTCCGGATATAGAGCAGGAACCGGCAGAAAGGAGAAGATAAGATGGCTGGAATTGGCATACGGCTGAACCGGATATTTGAAAAGAATACACTGACTACAGACTTTTTAGGGTTTGCATACAGTACGGTAGCGACGGTAGCACCGATGCTGGTCATCATCAGCAACCTGACCTGCATGGGAGCCGTGCTGGGGTTTGATAAGATCGGCTACGCGCAGCGGGAACTTTTTTCCTGTACGATGTTGTACATCTTCATTTTTGCGCTTTTGACGGCAGCTCCGTTCAATGCAGTACTTTCCCGGTATATGTCCGATGTGATCTACGAAGAGCGGTATGAAGACATCCGTCCCTGCTATTATCTGGGAATGATGATCAATCTTATTTTCAGCTGTCTTCTGGGAATCCCGTTTTGTATCAGAGAACATCTTATTGGAAAAGTTTCTGTAGCCTATACCTTTGCAGGATTTTGTGGATATGTCAGTCTGGTCCTGGTGTTTTACTCCATGCTCTATCTGTCCATCTGCAAGGATTATCAGAAGATTTCCTGGTTTTATTTTCTGGGGATGGCAGAAGCCTTTGTATGTGCCGTGATCCTGCGGTATTTGCTTAAGTGGGGCGTGACACAGAGCATGCTTACCGGAATGGTGACAGGATTCTTTTTTACAGCGATTCTTGAACATGCACTTGTGAAGCGGTATTTCGTAAAAAACAGTAACCGTTACAGACCGGTACTTCAGTATTTTCGGAGGTACTGGCAGTTGGTGGTGACAAATTCCCTGTATATTCTGGGATTATACATCCATAATTTTGTGTTCTGGACAACCGATCTTCGGATGACGGTTGCAAAAAGTTTTGTATGTAATCAGTCTTATGATATGGCGAGCTGTCTTGCAATGTTTACGAATCTGTCGGCAACAGTTATTTTTATTACAAGGGTAGAAATGCATTTTCACGAAAAGTACAAACGCTATTCAGAAGCTGTGATTGGAGGTCGGGGAGCAGATATCGAAAATACAAAGCGCCGTATGTTCCGGCAGCTGGCAAGTGAACTGATGAATCTTGCCAGGATCCAGTTTATCATATCGGTTGTGATCTATCTGCTGTGTATTATATTTCTTCCGGGAATGGGAATTTCAGGAATGACGATGAAGATCTATCCTCTGCTTGCGGCCGGTTATTTTGTATTGTTCCTGATGTATGCGGCGATCATTTTTCTGTATTATTTTAATGACCTTGCAGGAGCTGTCCGGACGGCAGTGCTTTTCTGTGGGGTGACATTTGTGGGAAGTATGTTTTCCACACATCTGACAGAAATCTGGTATGGAACAGGGCTGCTGGCAGGTACATTTGCAGGCTGGTGCAGTGCATATACCAGACTTCGCTGGGTAGAAAAAAACATGGATGTGCATATTTTCTGCAAGGGTGATCTGATCCCGAGAGGTAAGGGAAGGATGCCATCCGGAAAAGTATTTGATAGAAAAAAGATGCTGGGGTGCACAACAGGAAAGGAAGGACTAGATGAATACAGCAATCATGATTAAAACGGGGCTTGTCATTACCGGAATCGTAATCATGGCACTTACATTTTTTCTGCATGCCATCCGCAAGATGACGGTCAATCTGGCAGTTGTGTGGGAATTCCTTGGGGTGGCAGCAATTCTGACCGGTGTGGTTCCGGCGTTTTCTGGCTGGTGCCATTTGCTGGCGCGAGGAACGGCCATTGCGATGTTTGTAATCGGAATTCTGGTCGTGTGGGGAGGATATCAGCTTTGTATGCTGATCTCCGCATTATCTATGAAGAATCAGGAGCTTGCGATGCAGGTGTCACTGCTCAATCAGGAAAATGAAAAAATACTAAAAGAACTGGAAAAAATAACAGAAGAGAAGTAAAAAAGATGAAGAAGATACTATTTGTGATCAATACACTGGGGCGTGGAGGCGCAGAAACAGCGCTGCTCGAGCTTCTGTATACACTGGAAGGACAAGGGGAATATGAGATTTCCCTTTATGTACTGATGGGGCAGGGGGAGCTGAGAAAGAGGCTTCCGGATCGGGTGAGACTTCTGAATTCGTCTTTTAGTGAGGACTCAGTGTTGTCCAAAAAGGGGAAACATAAAATGGTGTGGGCTGTCTGCAGGGCGTTTATAAGAAACGGACATCTGGCAGGCAAGATCAGATATGCCGAAAGAATCCTCCGGGATATGCGAAAGATAAAACAAATCCAGCCGGACAAGATCCTGTGGAGGGTTCTTTCTGATGGAAGTGAACGCTTTGATGAGACCTATGATCTGGCGGTTGCCTATCTGGAAGGTGGATCAACCTATTATGTGGCAGATCATGTAAAGGCAAAGAAAAAGGCGGCATTTGTGCATATTGATTATGAAAGCAGTGGATATACAAGGCAGATGGACAGGGAATGCTATCAGAAGATGGATCGGATCTTCACGGTGTCGGATGAGGTGAGGGAACATTTCCTGAAGATTTATCCGCAGTATGCGAAAAAGACGGAGGTATTTCACAATATCATTAATCAGGAAAGGATACGGAGATTTGCCGGAAAGGGAGAAGGTTTTCGGGATCATTATGACGGAATCAGGATCCTGACGGTGGGGAGGCTGACTTATCAGAAAGCGTTTGATATTGCGATCGAGGCAATGAAGCTGGTGAAGGATGCCGGATACCGGGCCAGATGGTATGTGCTTGGAGAAGGAAACGACAGAGAGATGCTGGAGAAGCAGAGAGAGAAGCTTGGCCTTACCGGGGATTTTTTGATGCCTGGAGCAGTCGCCAATCCGTTTCCGTATTTTAAGCAGTCAGACATCTATGTCCATGCGAGCCGGTTTGAAGGAAAAAGTATTGCAATCCAGGAAGCGCAGACTCTTGGATGTGCGATTATTGCATCTGATTGCAATGGGAACAGGGAACAGATCATAGATGGCGAAGACGGATTGCTCTGTGAACTGACGCCTGAGAAAGCTGCAGAGGCGATCATCCGGCTGATCGGAGATAAGGAGTTAAGACACAGGCTTGGAAGACGGTCGAAAGAGAAAAAAACAGAGTACAGGGAAGATATTCAGAAATTACTGAAAATGGTGAATGGATCAGAGGCAGGATAACAAGAGATGAAGAAAAAAGAATTGTTGGTAATTATTCCGGCATACAATGAAGAAACAAATATTGTCAGAGTACTGGATGATCTGGAGCAACCGGAGATCGCAGAGATTGCAGATGTGCTTGTGATGAATGACGCATCTTCCGATGCGACGAACTGGATCGTCAAGGCAAGAGGACACGCACTGGTCACGCATGTATTTAAACTGGGCTACGGAAGTGCTCTGCAGCTCGGATATAAATATGCGATCAGGAGAGGATATCGATATGTGATCCAGATGGATGCAGACGGTCAGCATGATGCGTGCAATATCCCGGTTATCTATAAGAGACTGCAGGAAAAGGATGCAGACGGGAACTACCCGGATATTGTGCTTTGTTCAAGATTCATGGAAGGAAGTGCTGATTTTCCGGTATCATCGGCGAAGAAGCTTGCATTTAAGCTGTTCCGTGTTATGATCCGGCTTGCGACAGGACGGAAGATTGCAGATCCGACAACAGGACTGCAGGGGCTGAGCCGGAAAGCGGTGCTGTATTATTCAAAATATAATCATTTTGATGACAAATATCCGGATACCAACATGATCATGCAGATGCTCCTTTTAAAATTCAATGTGGTGGAAATCCCGGCGGTGATGCATGCACGGGAATCAGGAGAGAGTATGCATTCGGGACTGAAACCAGTCTGGTATATGTTCCGTATGTTTTTCAGCGTGCTTGCTGTGGTGTTCCGATGCAAGGTATTAAAAATTGATGAAGGAGCTGGACGAAAAGGTGATAACAAAGCTGAATATCGTAAAAAAATTTCATAAAGCATCTCTGGAGGAGACGATGGAAAAATTGTCTAATCCAGGAACAGGCTGGTATCATCTGTATACTTTTGATGTCACATGTGCAGATCCTGTACTTTATGTTGCCTGTGAGGAAGAAGAAATTGTACTTCTGCTGATCGATATCGGTGGTTTCCGTGGAAAAGCGCTTTCCGCAGAAGCCCTGCTGTCTGTTCGGCAGATTTTTCATTTTTTCAGAGAAAACCAGAAGGATATGATCGTCCGGTTTGTCTATGATACCGAAGGGAAAGGAATGGAAAAGGAACCGGAAAGCGGCGAAATTGTTTTGGAACATATCCGGCAGCTTGGTGCGGTTATCAGGGAATATCAGAGCAGCATCCTGGCTGTGCAGGGGCTTCTGGTCGGCAGTTGGGGAGAAATGCATGACTCAAAATTTCTGACAAAAACGTGGCTTATAAAGCTTGCAAAGGAGATGCTGGAAGCAACGGATTACCAGTGTGATCTGGCGGTCCGAAAGCCTGCGCAGCTGCGGAGCATCGCAGAACAGCTTGGGAAAAAAGCAAAGAAGAAGCTGACACTTTTTAATGACGGGATCTTCGGTTCCGGGACAGATCTGGGGACCTATGGGAGCGGTCCGGAAGTCCGGATGAGGGAACTTTCCTGGATAGAAGAAAATCTGAAAGATTGCTATATCGGAGGAGAGGTACTGGCGGCGCAGGACGTGACCGGACTGGTATGTGTAGATGGAAAAAGAGCGGAAGCAGACTTCGGACAAATGCATATCAGCTATCTGAACAGTGTCCATCAAAAGGAGCTTCTGGATAGCTGGAAAAAGGGAAAAATGATGTGGCAGCAAAGACAGGTATCTGCCTATGAATATCTGGGTGCACATCTGGG
>OLOA01003160.1_pt1 | contig 13786 bp, 10 predicted proteins | sample 1672201 | NCBI WGS metagenome assembly OLOA01 (sample SAMEA3136658, study PRJEB25190) | human gut metagenome
CCGCCGCCTCCAACGAGTCGAGCGCCGCCGACCAGGCCGCAGCTGCGGCAATGGGCGGCGTGCCCGCCTCGTAGGCCTCAGGTCCGGGAACCGCGCGCCAGCCGTCGGCGGCAACCAGGGCCGCCATGCCGCCGCCCCCGTACACCGGTTGCAGGCCTGCGAAGGCGCGCGGGGAGCACAGAAGCGCCCCCACTCCGGTAAGGCCCCCCATCTTGTGGGCCGAGACCGCGTAGAAATCGGCCCCAAGCGCCGCAAAGTCCACGGGCTCATGCCCCGCGGCCTGGGCGCCGTCCATCACCACCATAGCGCCGGCCGCCCGGGCTTCGGTCGCAATGCGCGCCAGGGCCGGCTGACGGAATCCCAGCACGTTGGACTGCTGGCACAGCGCCACGAGCTTGGGTTCCTGCTCGGCGAGGGACGCCCAGGCCTCCTCGTCAAGCAGCCCCTCGGGGGTAAGGGGTAGCCATGCCAGGCACAGCCCCTGCCGTTCGGCCAGCATCTGCCAGGGCACGAGGTTCGAGTGGTGGTTGTCGGCGGCGACCACCGCCAGGTCGCCCGGAACCAGATGATGGGCCGCCCACCCGAGGGCCGCCAGGTTCAAGGATTCCGTGGCCCCGTGGGTGAGGACGACGTGCTCCGGCTCATCGACTCCGAAAAAGGCCGCCACGTGCTCGCGGGCGCTCTCGAAGGCGTCGGTGGCCTCCTCGGCCAGCCGATGGGCGCCCCGGTGGATGTTCGCGCAGCTCGTCCGCAGGAAGCGGCCGTGGGCCTCGATGACCGAATCGGGCACGAGGGCTGTGGCCGCGCTGTCCAGGTAGACGAGCGGACAGGTGCCGTCGCGCCCGACCCGGCGCTCGATGATGGGGTACTGGGCCCGATCGAGCGGGCAAGAGGCGCTAGCCACGGGCGATCGCCTCCTCCAGGCGCCGGAAGTCCTCCGGCGTGTCAGCGTCCTCGAACAGGCGGGGCTCGTCGAAGTGAACGTGCCGGGCATCGATATTGCGCCGCGCGCGCAAAAGCGCCCGGGCACCCTCGTCGCCTGTAAGGGCCAAAAGCTCGTCGAACAGCCCGCGATCCGCAAGGCACGGGTTCCCGTGGCCCCAATCGTTCGCCGCCAGATACATCTGGCTCTTTTCCGCGTCGTATTCGCCGATCAGGGCATTCAAGTGAGAGGCGGTCACAAAGGGCTGGTCGGCCACGAGCATGAGCACCGCCGTGCATCCGCACCCGCGAGCGAACCGTACGGCCGACTGCACCGAGGATGCCTGCCCCGTCCTCCAGCGGCGGTTGCGCACCGTCACCAGAGGATCCCGGCCCTCCCCGGGCCACGAACGGTCGGCGCCCTGTGGGGCCAGCACCAGATCGGTGGCGCCGCGCCGGGCAAGCAGCGGGGCCATCAGCTCGTGGTAGGCGCCAGTCACCACGCAGGCCACGTCCGCCGCGCAGCCGAGGGCCGCATCGAGGGCGCGGTCGAGCAGCGTAGTACCTGCGAAGGGCTCGATGAGCTTGGGAAACCCCATGCGCTGTGACTGCCCGGCCGCCAGCACCGCCACGCACACCTTGGAAAACGCCACCGTCGGCCTCCTTTCTTCTGAAGGGAAGTCTAAGCCGCCCCTGCCTTCCACGCATACCCCGAAAGGGGTATTCCCCGCGCATCCCCCTCGCCCTATCATCCCATGCGGGCCCAGCGCCCTGCGCAACCGACGACATCGAGGAGCACCCATGAGGCCCGACGAACACCTCCACCGACTGGCCAGCGAGACGAAGTGGTGCCCGAAGCGCGGCACCTGCCCCCTCGCCTTCCTCTGCGGCGCGCCCCTGGCCGACGGGCGCGCCCTCCTGCCGGCCATCGACGAGTTCGATCGGGAGGACCTCGTCTGGACCGACCTCTCCACGCGGCCCCGGGTGCATGTGGTGCGCAGCGGCCTCCTCCTGTCGAAGGTCTACACCAGCGACGACCAGGAATTTCCCTACGCCCTGTTCAGCGAGGGCTTCGTCAGCGGCCTGACCGAGCTGTACACCCCCTTCGTCGCCTCGAGTTTCTACTACCTGCAGGGCATCATCCCCGGCCAGATATGCCGCTTCGACAGCGACGACGTCAGGGAGATCGTCGACGGGCTGCCCGCCTCCCAGTCGCTGGCCCTCGCCAACATCACGCTCATGAACTCCTCCACCGCCAACTACGGCCAGATCCTCACTCTGGCCCACGGCACCGCCCGGGACAAGGTGGCCTCGGTCCTCGTGCGCATCGTGAACCAGCTCTCGGCCCACGGCGAGCCCCCGACCGACCTCCCCCTCACCCACAGCGACGTGGCGCTCATCGCGCACCTCGAGCGGGCCACGGCCAGCCGGGAGCTGAAAGGGCTCGCCAAGGCTGGTGCCGTGGAGCTCGGCTACCGGCTCATCCGCTGCCGGAGACCCTCTTCTCCACCTACCGCCATCTGTTGGAAGGGCGCCTCCCCCACTACGACACGGCCCGCTCGGCATCCTCCCTGTCCTTCGCTCAATGTGTCGACCGGCACAATTAACGCCGCCGTCTTTGTCTTCCGGAACACATTTCGCCCCTTGCATCCCATGGGATACTGGCCGCGCCCGGGCCTTGAGGGCCGCGGGCGGAGAACCGAGGAGCCTCCCTTCAGAGGGGAGGACGTAGGAAGAGAGGGATGCTATGAGTAGAAGCGACATGCGGTTCACACGCCGCGGGTTCGTAGCGGGAGCCGGTGCCACGGCCCTGGCGGCCGGCCTTGCCGGATGCGCCTCGGGCACGACCGGAGACGAGGCCACCGACCTCGCCAGCACCGCGCCGGAGCCTGCGGCCTACGACGCCGCGGAGGGGACGTGGGTCCCCACCACCTGCAACATGTGCTTCAACAACTGCTCCATCAAGGCCCATGTGGTCGACGGCACCGTCGTCGAGCTGACGGGCAACCCCGACAGCCCCATCGGCTCGGGCCACATCTGCGCCAAGGGAGCGGCTGGCATCATGCAGCTGTACGATCCGGCGCGCATCACCAAGCCGCTCAAGCGCACCAACCCCAAGAAGGGCTTCGACGAGGATCCGGGCTGGGAGGAGATCAGCTGGGACGAGGCCTACGACACCATCGTGCAGAAGTTCGGCGAGGCCGCGGCGAAGGACCCCAAGCTGAACATGGGCGCCTCCATGGTGGCCGGCCTCATCGGCAGCGTCTGGCGCTCGCTTACCCTGGGCTGCGCCTTCGGCGTGTCCGAGGGCACGTCCTCGGACATCTGCGGCGCCGGCGTCCACATCTGCGAGTTTCTGCTCACTGGCGACGGCAACGCCATGCCCGACTACGACAACGTCGACTACCTCATCCAGTTCGGCACCCAGGCGGGCACGGCCACGCGCCACGGCTTCAACATGACCGCCGACAAGTTCGCCCGGCGCCGTGCCGAGGACGGGCTGCGCCTCGTCAACTTCGACCCCCACATGAGCGCCGGCGCCGAGAAGGCCGATCTGTGGGTGCCCATCCGCCCCGGCTCCGATGCGGCGGCGGCCCTGGCCATGGCCTACGTGTTCATCCACGAGCTCGACCTCATCGACCGCGACTACCTGGTCGAGCGGACCAACGCCCCGGCCCTTGTCGATCCCGCGACCCAGCGCGTGCTGCGCGCCGAGGGCAGCAACAAATCGCTGTACTGGGACGAGGCCGCCAACGCCGCCAAGCCCTACGACGAGTGCGAGAAGCCGGCCCTCGAGGGCGAGTACGAGGTGGACGGCGTGAAGTGCCACACCGCCTTCAGCGTGCTCAAGGAGCACATCCGCGAGATGACGCCGGAATGGGCCGAGGACATTACCACGGTGCCCGCCGCCACCCTGCGCCAGGTGGCCGAGGAGTTCGGCCGCGCCGCCCGCATCGGCGAGACCATCGAGATCGAGGGCAAGACCTACCGACGCCGCGGCGCCGCCGTGGACATCTTCTCGGGCCTCTCCCGCCACAAGCACTCCATCCTGAACGTGTGGGCCTGCCTGCAGCTGAACACCCTCATCGGCGCCACGAACTCCGTGGGTGGCTTCATTGGCTTCGCCACGAAGTGCCACGGCTGGGCCGACAACAACCCCACCGCCGGCTTCGACCTGGGCATCTGGGAGGAGGATGGCTTCATCGAGTGCAACTCGCTCATGATCGGCGCGCCCAACTCGTTCTACAAGATCATCCGCGAGCGCGACTACACCCCCACCACCCAGGGCCTGCTCGAGCTGCAGCCTCTTTCAGAAGACGGCCACTTCGTGCACATGGCCATGGCCGATCCCGATCTCTACCACACGACGCGCCCGCGCAATCTGTTCTGGTACGCCTGCAACCCCATCAAATGGTGGGCCAACGTGGAAGAGCAGGTGAAGGTCTACCAGGACATGGACTTCATCGTCGGCGTGGACATCTATCTGAACGACATGTCCTACTTCTCCGACATCATGCTTCCCGAGGCCTGCTACCTGGAGCGCTATGATGTGCTGCCCCAGTTCTACATGAACCACCGCATGATCGGCTCGCTGGACACGCCCTGGACGCTGGCCATGTGGCAGCCGGTGGTGGAGCCCAAGGACGGCGCCCCCGGCTTCATGGAGATCTACGCCGAGATCGCCGATCGTGCCGGCGCCAACGAGTTCTTCATCCCGGCGGTCTGCGGCCTGTACCGCGTGAAGGAGGAGTACATGTTCCCCACGGACCAGAAGCTGGACGTGGAGCAGTTTATCGACGCGGTGTATAAATCGAACATCGACGAGGAGCACGGCCTGCAGTGGTTCAAGGACAACGGCGGCGTGTACACCTACCCGCGCAAGGTGGACGAGATGTACATCTGGGATGCCGAGGCGCCGGGCCGCATCCCCTTCTACTGGGACTTCATGCTCGAGGCCAAGGAGAAGGTGGAGGCCAAGGTGGCCGAGCTGGACATCCCCTGGGAGACCGACGACTACATCCCGCTGCCCGAGTGGCGCCCTGGCGTGGAGTTCTACGCCGACGACCCCGCCTACGACATCTTCCCCGTGTACTACACCAACGCCTCCAACACCGACACCTGGACCGTGCAGAACGCCTGGCTCAACGAGGTGAACGAGGAGGACGGCATCACCTACCTCATCGAGATGAACACCGCCACGGCCGCCGAGAAGGGGCTCGCGAGCGGCGACACCGTGCGCCTGACCTCAACGCCCGGCTACACCGTGGAGGGTCGCCTCGTGGTGACCGAGGGCATCCACCCCGAGTGCGTCTCGTCGGTGGTGGGCACCTGGGACGCGAAGTCGAAGTACCTCACCATCGCCCAGGGGAAGGGCGTGAACCTCGTCACCCTCATCCCCGGCCAGGATCCCAAGCGCATGGACCACATCGTCTCCGCGTTCGACCAGCTGATCCGCGTCAAAGTCGAGAAAGTATCTTAGGGGGTTTGAATTATGACATACGGAATGCTCATCGATCTTAAGCGGTGCGTGGGCTGCCACGCCTGCTCCGTGGCCTGCAAGGAGGCCCACGGAACGCGGCCCGGCGTGCGCCGGTCCCGCGTCGAGCGCGAGTTCGAGGGAACCTACCCCGACGTGCGCAAGACCTCGCTGCCCCTGCTGTGCATGCACTGCGAAGTCGCCCCCTGCGTGGAGGTGTGCCCCACCGGGGCCACCTACAAGCGCGAGGACGGCATCGTGGTCATCAACAAGGAGGAGTGCATCGGCTGCGAGTCCTTTGTGGGGGCCTGCCCCTACCAGGCCCGTTCCAAGGCCGCATCCGAGGACGGCTACTTCGGCGCAGAGCTCAACGAGTACGAGGAGCTGATGTACCCGGTCATGCCGGCCGGTGCCGTGGACAAGTGCACCTTCTGCGCCGAGCGCATCGATGCGGGCGACGGACAGGTTCAGGCCTGCGTGGCCGCCTGCCCGGCCGGGGCCCGCGTGTTCGGCGACTTGGACGAGCTGCGCAGCCAGGCTGAAGGGGCCGGCGGCTACCAGCTGCTGCCCGAGGAGGGCACGAACCCCAGCGTGTGGTACCTGCCCTTCAACGTGAACGAGTAGGACTGCGACGCACGTTTCTCCCTTGCTTACCCTCCCTCTTCAAGGAAAGCGGCGCCCCTCGAGGCGCCGCTTTCTCGTGCTTTCCTATCCCGCTCTTGCATTTACCGTGACGATTCGCCCCGAAAACACACCGCCAACCCGAGCGAAAGCAGCGCAACCGCAAGCAAGATGACGTAGGCAGGAAGATAGCCGCCCGTTAAAGCCCTTGAGAACCCCGAAATGGTGGGGCCGATGCATGAGGCGACCAAAACATTGAGCGTGGCAACAGCGTAATTCATGGCATAGTGCCTCAGCCCGAAGTACTGGCCCACGAAGGCGGACTCCACCGATACCGAGCCCCCATAGGCTGCCCCAAGCAGCAGAAACCCAGCTACAACCAGCGGAAACGAACCGAGCTCCTGGGCGGCGGCGCACAGAACCATAGAGACAGCGAAGGCAAGGGACACCGCGGCCATGGCACCGCGCGAGCCGAGGCGATCCCACAGGCCGCCTGCCACGAGACGGCCCACGCTGTTGAAGCCCGAGAGGGCGCCCATGGCCCCCGTGGCTGCCATCACCGCCCACGCCTCGCGCGTTCCCATCACATCTAGAGCCGCAGGAACCGCGTTGCTGATAAGCGCCAGACCCCCACTGCTTACGAGCGATATCCAACAGAAGAGCGTCCAGAACGCCCGGGTTCGAAGCATCTCGCGCGTCCCGAGGGACGCTGCGGCGTTCGGGGTATCGACATCGGAAACCGCTTCGCTTGAATCCGACGGCGTCAAGTCATCCCCCTCGGCCGCGTTCGCCCGCGCCAGCATACCGCCCGTGCTCGGCTGGCGCAGCACCAGGGAGCCCGCCGCCAGCATGCCACCAGCTACAACCGCCATAGCGGCAAAAGCCGTACGCCATCCCGCCTGGGCAATTAGCGCCCCCACGACCGGCCCGAGCACCAGAGGACCCAATCCCACGCCGGCCAAAAGCACACCCGAAGCAGCGCCCTTGCGATTGGAGAACCAGGGAAGCACAGAGTTTAGAACGCAGTTTGCCCCCATCCCCGTAGCAAAACCGCAGCATACGCCATAGGAGACCGTGAGCCAACCGTAGCTGGCGGCCAGGGCCGAGCCGGCGAAGCCTACCGCGGCGAAGCCAGCAGCCAGCAGCATCACGAATCGTGGGGAGGTGCGCGGCGAAAGCCATCCCGAAGCCAGATGCCCCAAGCAAAGCCCCATCATCGACACGGAAAAAATACGCGAAGTATCCACCGCCGTTCCGCCGAAAGCGTCCTGCAACGGTCCGGCAAACAACGACCAGGCATACACCAGACCCAAGACCATATTCAGGCAAAAGCCCGCTGTCCCCACGACCGTGCTCCCACGAAGTGCGCGATGCACCATCACTCCCCCTCTCATCTGCAGGACACAACCTCGAGGCACCCCTTCCCTCGCCTTTTGACCCTTTTGGGAAAAGAGCAGGAAAGGCCCCGAAGCACGGGAGGGAAATGCTTCGGGGCCGTCGCAGCCTTAGGCGGCCGCGCACTCACCGGACAATTCGGCGAATACCGCTTCGGTCTGCCTCAGCGCCGCTTCCACCAGCAGGGAGAACCCGCGGTAAAAGTCAGACTGGGCATGATCCTGCACCAGAGCGCGCCATTTCGGCACCCATGTTAACAGATGACAGACGACAAAGGACACGGCGTCGGCGTATTTGGCGGCAGCATCGGAATGGCGGCCGGCCTCCGCGTCGTCGGCCGCCATTCCTAACACATGCCCAAGGAACAGCAGCTCGTAGGCCAGATGATCGTCGGGCTCGTGGGAGAAATTATCCACGCGCAGACCGTAACGAGCGTACATGGCACGCACCTCGAAGGTCTCATGCTGGAACACCATGCGGTCCTTGTTGAAGTACACCGATTCCCACAGAGGAGCGACCACACGGCGCGTGCCAACGAATAGGCGCGTATACTCAGCGGAAAGGTCATGGAAGTCTTTCTCCGAAAACGGAACCGAGCAACCATCGTTCCAAGCTGCGAGCATCTTCAGCGCCTGCTCGCTCTCCTCCCCCTCTACGAAGGGAACCTCGTCGAAAGCCCGTTCGTTGGCCAAGGCCGTCAAAAGCTCGGAATCGGGCACGCCGTGGATGACACGACCCAGCAAGGTGAAGAGCACCGAGGCTGCGCGCGCCTGTTCGGCCGCATTCTTTGGCTCCTCTTCCCGGATCAACACTTCCATGATGGCTCTCCCTTCTTGCTACTGCTCGAGCGACAGCATGCGCCAGTCGTCGTCGGCGGCCGCGCGGCCGTTGCGATGGGCCACGATGACCACGTTGGGCTCGGTCTGGGCAGAGTCGGGCAAGGGCTGGATGTCGCGCACGTCGCCGTACTCGGCGCGCAGCTCGTCGATGTCGCCGATCTTCAGGGCGCGCTGCGGGCAGATGGCCACGCAGGCCGGCTCCTCGCCGTGGGCCTGCAGCTCGGCGCACATGTCGCACTTCTCGGTGATCGTCTTCGCCTCCACGAACTGCGGGGCGCCGTAGGGGCAGGCCTTCACGCAGGACTGGCAGCCGATGCAGTCATCGGCGGTGATGGAAACGATGCCGGTCTCCTCGTCCTTGTGGTGGGCGCCGGTGGGGCACACCTCCACGCAGGCGGGGTTCTCGCAGTGGCCGCAGGAATAGCTCACCGAGTAGGAGAACACCTGGGCGGGCGTGCAGGCGCCGGTCTTCTCGTCTACCGTCCAGCCGCCGCCGCACACCTCGCGCACGATGCGGGCGCGAGGGCCGATTTCGAAGCTGTGCACGTCCTTGCAGGCCAGCTCGCAGGCCTTGCAGCCCGTGCACTCAGCGCTGTTGATCAGAAATCCCTTTTGGGCCATGATTTACTCCTCCTCGAAAACTTCGCGGGCTTCCCACAGGTAGTCGGGCTGCAGCGGCTCGCCATCCCATTTATCCACGCGAACAATGGTGCTGTTGTAAGACTGGTATCCCGTAGGCGTGAGCTTCGGGCCGCACAGCACGTTCATGCTGCCCGCCATGTCGATGCCGGTCTCCTCGTCAATCTCAACCCAGGCACCCTGCCCCATGGCAAGTACACCGGGCATGATGGTGTCGATCACCATGAGGGGGCGCAGGCACTTGCCCCACTTCGAGGTTATGAGCACCGTCTCGCCGGTCTCGAGCCCCAGCTGCTCGGCATCCACCGGGTTCATGTACAGCGGATGATCGAAGGCCTCGCGCAGGTTGGGAACATCGGCGAAGGTGGAGTGCGAGTGACGCAGGATATGCCAGCTGATGATCTGGAAGGGGTACTCGCCCTTCTCCTTGGTTTCCCAATTGGAGAACGTGTCTTCGTAGCCCTCGACAGCCGGAATGTACTTGGCAATGGGCGGCACTTCGGCAAAGCCCCAGTTGTCTACCGCGTCGACGAAAGCCTGGCAGTAGAACTCCATCTTGCCGCTCTCGCTCTTCACGGGATTGTTCTCAGGATCCTTGCGGAAGGCCTCCATGGGCACATAGTTGCGTCCGTCGCCCTCGCTGCGCTCGATGGTGTAGATGCCCTGGCGCTTGAAGTCGAGAATCGGGATACGCCCCTCTTGCGGCGTGCCCTCGACACCCAGCTCGGCCAGGTCCTCTTCGGTGATCGACACCAGATTCTCCCAGGTGTCGTCGGCATTGGCCGACACCTGGGCGGCAGCGACCATGTTCACCACATTCTGCTTCTCGCTCACCGGGCGCAGAACATTCTTGTCGACACCCAAGCGGTCGGCCAATTCGAGGGCAATCTCCGGATCGCTCTTGCACTCGAACAGAGGGTCGCACACCTGGCTGGTCCAGATCATCTGCTCGCGATAGGCCACGGTAAAGTCACCGAAACGCTCCCACATCGAGGACACGGGCAGCACGATGTCGGCGTACTTGCAGGTGGTGGTCATCACCAGGTTCTGGGCAATGACAGTGTCCACCTTGCGGTAGGCCTCGATGCCCAGCATAAGGCCGGCGCCCTGGTTCAGGAAGTTCTCGTGGCGGTCGTAGATGAGGTGCGTCGGGTTCTTGTACTTGTTTCCGTCGAGGCCCGTATACTCCTGATCGTAGACGATGGAGGTCCACATCTCGTTCAAGTCGACCTTCTTGTCGTTCAGGGGGTTCGGGATGTACTCGATGGAGCCCAGCGTGCCGTTGCGCGGCTCGCCCAGCATGCCGCCGCCCTTGAAAATGGTCGAGTAGCCGCCCAACTCCCAAGCGTGGCCCTTGTCGCAAGCAGCGCAGCATCCCGGCTTGCCTATGAGTCCGGCCATGGCGCCAAGGCACATGAGAGCCTGGCACATCTGAGAACCGGAGCTGGTACGCGCAGGGGCCGGGGACATGATGATGGCGCAGCGCTCGGTGCGGGCAACTTCCAGAGCCAGCTTCTCGATGGACTCGGCTGGCGTGCCGCAGATCTCGCTTGCCCACGCGGGAGTCTTGGGGGTCTTGTCGTAGGTGCCCAGCACGTAATCGAAGAAATTGTCCTTCGGATCGGCGCCCTCGGGCATGTGGTCGGCGTCGAAACCGATGCAGCAGCGCTCGAGGAAGTCCCAATCGATGAGCGGGTCTTTCTCCGGATTGTCCTGGGTGAGCAGGACATAGCACATGGCCAGCATCATGGCGCAGTCCGTACCGGGACGGATGCCGATGAACTCATCGGTCAGAACGCGCGCCGTGGAGTTGTAGTTCACGTCCACGGAGATGAACTTCGTGCCCGCGGCCTTGCACTGCATGTAGTCATAGGTCTGAACGCCGGCGCGGCTCCACGCGGGGTTCGAGGCCCACAGCACAATGAGCTCGCTCGAGCGCAGGTCCATGCGATCGTTCACGTCCTCGGCAAGGCCGATGCGGTTTTTGATCTCGGTCCAGGCTCCTGAGGACACCGAGCCCGTCTGCTCAAGGCAGCCGCCCATCATGTACATCATACGTCCGATGTCGAAGTCGCCGGTACGCTGGGGCACGCCGCCAGGCAGCAGGATGCCCTCGTTGCCGTAGGTGTCCAGCACGCGCTTGATCTCGCCGGCGATGAGGTCGAGGGCCTCGTCCCAGCTGATGCGCTCCCACTCGTCCTTGCCGCGCAGCTCGCCGTGGGCGTTCTCGCCGCCGCCGGGCTGCCAGTTCTTGCGCTTCATGGGGTACTTGATGCGGTCGGCACCAAAGATCATGCCACGCAAGGCACGGCCGCGGGCGCAGGCGCGCAGCTGCGGGCAGTCAGGGCTGTCGTCATGGCTCTGGTCGGTGCCCATGCGCACCACCTCGCCGTTCTTGACCAGGGCCTTGTTGAAGCCCTTGGAACCACAGTCGGCCCAGCAGTTACAGGGAATCCACGTTCCCGGATCCTCCTCTGTCCCTTCCCCCGTTTCGGCAAGATCAGTCTGGTCGAAACCAGCGCACCCCGTTGTGCCCAGGGCTGCCGTTCCGATGGCCGTGAGGCCCGTCCACTTCAGAAGGCCGCGGCGGGTGATACCGCCACTGACGCGCACGTCGCTTTTCGCTCCCTCTTTCATGCACCTCTTCCTTTCTCTCTTCTTGCGAAGACGTTCCGTCGTCTTCAGGGCACGTATTCTAGGAGCGCGCCCTGCGGAGACCCAAGGGAGGAGGATCCTATATATTCGATTTCATTGATTTGCCTAATATGGACGATGCCTTATTTGAAATGTCAACAGCAAATCGAATACTATTCCGTCCATATTATTGTTTATCCATTTTGCCGTCATAAAGAATTACCCCATCGCAGCGACTGGCACACACGGAAGGAAAGGCCATGGAATTCGGAGCTGATTTCTCTCACGACGAGGGCAAGGACGATTTGCTTGCCCTGCGCGCCGCCCTCGACAACTACCATCGCGCCGACGAGCCCTGGGTGGAGAAGCCCTTCGAGGCCACCCTCCTTACCGCCCGCAAGATCATCCTCAGCGATGAGACCATGGGTGCCATCGCCGATCTCGAAATCAGGCTCGCCCGTTACGACACCCTCATAGGCTGCTCGCCCTACCGCTCGACGGTCGTGCAGCTCATGTCCCGCTTCGAGGGGGTGTGCGCCGCCGTCGCCAATGGCTTCAAACCCGACTGGCGCACCTGCTGCTACCTCGACTACTACTTGGCCCATGGCGCCGTGCCCGCCGTCGGGCTCAGCGCCGCCCTGGCCAAGGCCACCGGCGCCGACAGCCAGACCGTGCAGTCGTCGCTTTGCGCCCACCAGATCGAGGCCATCGTCACGCGGCTTTTGGAAGAGGAGCAGTCCTCCACCCGTCTCTCGGCAGAGCGCATCATTGCCCTCAACGACGCCCTCTGCCGAACCATCAACCCCACCTGGGAGCTCGGCATGAGGAAGTGGGACCCCCTGTCGAGCCCCAGGGCCGCGGCGGCGGCTACAAGCTGCCGGCGGCCTCGTCGCTCAAGTACTTCCTCGAAGATCTCGCCGACTTTACCGCCACCTCGAAGCTCGACCCCATCACCAAATCGGCGCTCATCTTCTTTCAGATCGATTCGGTGCGCATGTTCCCCCATCACTTCGATCAGCTGGGGCGCATTATCTCTTTCTACCTTTGGAGGCACACCGGCGTCGTCATGCACGCCATACCGCCCATATCGGTCACACCCGCCATCCACCCCCAAAAACACCTCGAAAAGCTAAAGCCGTACCTCCACCAGGGAGAAACGGTCGATATGCTCATTCTCGACGACTGGATTTACCACGCTGCGCGCTCAACGCAAAACGCCGTAGAGCTGGAACGCGCCTGTCTCGCAGAGGTGGAGCGTCAAATTGCCGAATGGCAGGAATGCCTGAAATCCTCGTCGGGGCGCAGCACGGGAACAATCCACGAGATCCTTCCCCTCATCTTCGTCAGACCTGTGTTCTCTGTTTCATCCTTGGCCAAAGACGCCCACAGCGCCTACTCGACGGCGAACCAGATGGTGCTGAGCCTTGAGCGAGCCGGAATTGTTCGCCAGGTAAGCGCGGGAAGGCGCAACAAGCTCTATGAATGCCCCGACGCCCTAAATTTCTTCGGAAAGATGGTACCCGAGCTGGCCTCGCTTTAGCGAACGAAGAAACACTCGCTCCCAAGAACGCCCTGGAGCAAGACGGCAGTGAGACGGCCAACCGCCCCGGTGAGCCATCCCATATTCCCTATTCCGCGTGCTTTAGGGCCTGGTCGAGCTTCTGGCTGATGACCTTTGTGACGCCGTCGCCCTGCATGGACACGCCGAAGAGCACGTCGGCCATTTCCATGGTGCGGCGCTGGTGGGTGATCATGATGAGCTGGGTCTCGTCGCGCAGGGTGTCGATATAGGCGGCCAGCCGGCGCAGGTTCGAGTCGTCGAGGGCCGCCTCCACCTCGTCCAAGATGTAGAACGGGGTCGAGCGGATCTTGTAGACCGCGAACAGGAGCGCCAGCGCCGTGAGCGACTTCTCGCCACCTGACAGCAGCATCATCTTGGCGATGCGCTTGCCCTTGGGCTGGGCGTTCACCTCGACACCGGTGTTCTCCATATCGTCCGGATCCACAAGCGACAGGTTCGCGCGGCCGCCGGGGAACAGTGTGGCGAAGATCTCCTGGAAGTTGGCGTCCACCTGCTCGTAGGTGCGGACGAAGTCCTCCTTCATACGGGCGTCGATGACGCGGTTGATCTTCGCAAGCGCCCGGCGCGCCGAATCCAGGTCCTCCAGCTGGGCGGCCAGGTAGTCGTAGCGCACCTTCAGCTCGTCGTACTCCTCGGCGGCATCCGGGTTGATGGTGCCGAGGTTGGCGATGCGACGGT
>OLOA01003161.1_pt1 | contig 13781 bp, 10 predicted proteins | sample 1672201 | NCBI WGS metagenome assembly OLOA01 (sample SAMEA3136658, study PRJEB25190) | human gut metagenome
AATGTAATCTTAACGCGCACAACTTCCACCTCCAGTGTTTTCATTTGCATGGTCATTTTCCTCATGCCGGACGATGTATCCGTCATCTTTTCGGGCATAAAAAAAAGACCTAACTTCCATGTCGCTTGTCAAGTTTATCACACATGACATGCTTAAGTCAAGTCTTTTCTCATATTTATGCTTATATTTTATCGCATATTTTTTACATAAAATGCAACTATCCGACGTTGTATGGCTGTATGGTATTTCCTGACAGGCAGATTTCTGCAATCCGCTTCGCTACGCAGCTCTACACCAAATAACTGCTCTGCTGTTTATCAGAAGGAGCTTGTATTTACCACGCCGATTTTGTCTGAAATATGATAGGAACCCTTGAAGGTACGTTTCACCTGATACAGGCATCCATCTGCCTCTTCATACAAGTCCTGAAAAGTGACATCCTTTCCGTCCGAAAGAACAATTCCCATAGATGCAGAGATCATTACTTCCAGCTTTTCCTTCACATAGTCAATATGCAGCTTCGCTGAAAGGACACGTAGGCTTTCCTCAGCCGCCTCCCTGGTCATATCCGGCAGAAACAGTACAAACTCGTCACCGCCCAGTCGACAGACAATATCCTGAGCCCTGCAGTGCTTCTTCATAATAAGAACCACTTCGCAGAGAGCCTTGTCTCCCCACATATGTCCCATAACATCATTCAGAGTCTTAAAATTATCCAGATCCACAATGGCAAAGGTATTTACACATCCTGTATGCAGTTCCTGTGCCAGCATTTTGTTTATTGCTGCTGTACCTGCTGCCCTGTCCATTCCAGAAGTGAATCCCTGACCCTGAAATCCTCCTCTTTCTCCAGCGATCTGTTAAAACGAAGCACTGCTGTTACAACAATAAGCACCGCTATAATGCCTGTCACCGACAGAATCATATACTGCTGAACAGATCAGAAGTAATCATACCCTCCATGAATATCTACAATGCTTCCATTCATGTAGTTATTGGTAAGTATGCTGTACGCCATATCTGCCACATCTTTGATTTCTCCGAATCTGTGAAGTGCAATCTTGCGGTTAATGCGTTCGTAGCTTTCCGGTGTACGGTTTTCATGCCATGGAGTCTGGATAAAACCTGGGGCAATGGCATTGACTGAGATGCCTTTTGGCTCAAATTCCTTTACCAGAGATTTGGTAAGGAAGTGGATGGCTGCCTTGGTCACACCGTATACCAGAGATGAGGAATAAGCCTGCTGTCCTGCATAGGAACCCATAAAGAGTACTCTTCCCCCCTCTGTCATTACCGGCATAAATTCTTTGATCATAAATACCGGTACAGACAGATTTGTATTTACGATATTTGTCCATTCTTCAAATGTATAGTCCCTGAATTTATCGTAGGTGCTGATGCCTGCATTGCTGATCAGCCAGTCTACATGCCCTGCTTTCTCTTTGACTTCTGCCACAAATTTCATCATAGCATCATAGGAAGACATGTCTGCTTTCATAATGATAAGCTTCTCCTGGTCTTCCGGTTTCAGGCTGTCCCAGAATTCATTGGCCTTAACGGAATTGTGTGCATATGTGGCAAAAATCAGATCATCATCCTCTGAATTTGCCAGTATCTTTTCCACAATACCGCGGCCGATTCCTGAAGTACCGCCTGTGATCACTGTTACTTTACTCATTTCTGTTACCTCTTTATATTTCTCATCTTGCTATAAACAATGCAGGCAGCTATGAGGAGATCTTTACACTCCGATGACTGGACTGCCTGCAAAAAATTCCTTCTATATTATATATCATTATATATCTCTGTCTGCCTTACAACTCCATCAATCTGTCATAAACTTCTTTCGGTGCATATGGCTGCTGGTTGTGGATTGGCTCTCCCAGACAGGTCTTAGGATATGCAAAGGTTCCATGCTCCAGCATAACTTCCAGAAGTTTCGGACCTTTTCCTTCCATAAATTCCGGTGCCTCTTCTCTGACTGCATCGCAGTGCATTCTCAGTGCCGGAATACCGTAAGCCTTTGCTACCTCTGTAAAGTCACAGGAAGCAAATCCACAGCCATCTGTGGTTCCTGCGAACAGGCAGTCGAAGTAGTCTCTTTGAAGATGACGGATCATACCAAGAGCTTCATTGTTCATTACCATCATTTTGACAGGAATGTTCTCTCTTTTTACCCATTCCAGTTCCTGTATATTCATCTGGAATGCGCCGTCTCCGCAGATACATGCAGTTGGCTTTCCTGTAGCATAATATGCCCCGATAGCTGCCGGAAGTCCATAACCCATAGCTCCGTGACCACCGGAGAAGAGAAGCTTCTGGCCTTCATGATTCCTGAATGACTGATAACTCCATACCATATGCTGTCCTACATCCACTGCAATAGCAGAAGTATCACTGAGCATATCACTGAGATCTGCAATCATACGGTTTGGATATCTCTCAGGAGTATTATCATCTACTGCCTGAAGATTCTCTTTAATCTCATTGCAGATATTGAGCCACTCACTTGCACCCTCTTTTTCCGGACCTGCTGCCTTTGCCAGACAACTGATGACCGCACCTGTCTCTGCTTGAAGTTTCACTTCATTCCCTCCATTCTCATGGATATTTCTCTGAAGATTATAAGCATCGATATCAACACGGATAAGCTTTGCCTCTTTTGCAAATTCATGCACTTTTGTCCCGATCTGTCTGGTACACAGGGAAATACCGAAACAAAGAAGCAGGTCACTCTTTGCATTGGCGATCATATTTGCATAACGATGTCCATAAGCACCGCCGATACATCCGAAATTCAGTGGATGATTATATCCCAGGACAGATTTTGCCAGAACACTGGTAATAACTGGAATCTGTCTCTTTTTCGCAAAAGCGATCAGTTCCTGCTGGCTTGCATAACTGTCCACGCCGTGTCCCAGCATGATCACAGGACGTTTCGCCTGTTCCAGTGCTGCAAGAATCGTATCTGCTGCCTGCTGCGCTGTGGCAGCATCTGTATGCTCATCTTCAAAAGTCATATCATAGACAGGATTCTCCACTTCGCTTCTCTGGATATTCATGGGAAGGTCTATAAGAACCGGTCCCTTTCGTCCTGTTGTTGCAATATGGTAAGCTTTATTTAATTCCACTACAATATCCTCAGGATTACGGATCTGCACTGCATATTTTGTGATTGGTTTCGCCATCCCTACAATATCTGTCTCCTGAAATCCCTGCTGACGCAATCCTTCAATCCCTGAATATTCATATGTGTTTAGCTGTCCTGTAAGGAAGACTACCGGAAGTGAATCGTAATATGCATCTGCCACACCGCTCAGAAGATTTACTGCACCCGGACCACTGGTAGCATATGCACATGCACATTCCTCTTTTGCCTGGGCATAACCGCATGCCGCAAAGGCCGCTCCCTGTTCATTATAGCTGGAATGATTCTCTGTATCAGGATTTCTTTCAATGGAATCAACCACATGGGCAATCATTGTTCCCTGATATCCAAAGAAATGGCGTATTCCCTTTTTCTGTAAAAAAGTAACGATATAATCTGAAAGTTTCATAGTTCCTCCTGTCAGATCAGAGAACTGATCTTGCTTCTCTGTACTGTCCTTCCTGTTTTCTCAAGAGTATCCACATAAATGTCAAAGATCTCCACATCTTCTGCAAAGAGTTCTCCTTTTTGCAGACTCTTCTCTGTCATTCTGTAATAAGGCCGGAACACTTTCTCAAGTGCCATGTAGTCCTCATTTTTATACAGATTCATAATATAATCCTTGCGGGATTTATAAAAAATACCAAGGTTCATTCTGGCACCGCAGAGCACTACATATTTCCAGCACTCATTAAAATATTTTTTGTATTTTCTGGCCTTCACCAGCCTGCGGCTGTTTTTCCGGCGCTCTTTGCAGTATTTCTCATAGTTTCCCTCTTCCTTCCAGAACTGTGCATAGCTTACTCTGGCACTGACGATCATGGAAGATGGTATTACATAACGTGCTTCCTGAATCTCTCTGTAATTATTTCCGTAGCATATGGTCAGATATTCCTCCGTACCCGCCGGAACCTGAAATTCTTCTCCTTCCAGGGTAACTGTCTTTGTCCCTGCGAAGATCTCTGCAGGGAAAGTCAGCGTCTGTTTCCTGCGTCTGAGAATATACTGCTCTGCCCCTTCTCCCTGAAATTCTCTGCAGAAACGTTCATACAGCCGCGCTGCCTGTCTCTGTCTTCCATTTATCAGACACTGCAGTCTCATCAGAGTCCGGTTTATCCTGTTCTTGTATCCACTCTCTGTCTGATTAATATCACAAAGCTGTGTCCATCCATTCTCAGCCCTTGATATCCGGCTCTTTGCTGTACCGGATACAGAAGATGTTCTCAACGGAAGGATATTGACACCGATACCCGGATATTCATAATCTCTGGTTCTGTCCAGATTGATACATATGGTATCTGTATTTTCATATCTGAGATAGAAGCCCGGAAACCATTTGTGACTCTTCATGGATTCCAGCGCACGTTTTTCCCGCGGGTCTTCTTCGATCAGTCTGCGAAACCGCTCCATGTCTTCCACCTTCATCAGAACCACCCCGAACAGCGGATTCTGCGGAAAGGGCTGTTCAGTCACTGCACACAATGTCAGTCTTGGTGAAAGGTAGTACATAATGTTATTCTGACGGCATATTTCATCTATCTCTTTTAACAGTGATACAATCACCTTTTGTTTCTTATTCAAATCTTTGCTCCATTTCTATTACATATATCTGTATATTTCAGACAAGTCTGGTTACCAGTGCCTTAATATCTTCTATACTTCCGTATTTGTCCAGCCAACTGTTAAATGCTGTTGTAACATCAGCTTTCTTTGCAAAGTTTGTGATTCGTTCGCTTCCTTCAGTCAGGTCACTGATATAGATACGATACATCTCCGTCTTCAGATACGATGGCATCTCATAATCCAGAACCTTCTTATAATTGGCAAAGGCTTCTCTTGTCTGCCCCTGTTTCTTATGGATATCCCCGATCAGCTTATAAGCCCAGACACATTCTTCTCTGTGGATCTGCCGGCTGCGTACCTGCTCAGAAAGCCATTCCAGCTCACTTTCATCACTGGTACATATAGTCTGAGTACGCAGCTTCGCCAGTTCTGCCGGATATCCCAGACGCTTCCATGCTCTGGTAAGTGCCCTTCTGTACATTGTATGCTCTCCAGTCTTCGGAGTCGAAGTAAGCATTGGTGTTTCTATCACCTCACAGATTTCAGCTATCTCTTCTTCTACTTCACTCTGTGTGTGAGCACATGCTACTTTTGCCAGATGCCATGCACCCTGGACTTCTTCGTCTTCCGGTATGAGCTGTCTCCACAGTTCCATCAACTGCAGTGCTTCTTCTCTGGATTTCTTCGACAGAAGCTCTTCACACTTTCTGAGGACTTCTGTTTTGTATTTTCTGAATACTCTGTCCATCTCCAGCCATACGATTCCGTTAGAAGTCTTCTCCTTCACCTGCACATAAAGTTGTGTTGCCTTCTGGATTTCTCCATTCATCCAGAGAATATCAGCTTTGTATTTCAGAAAATATCCATCCTCCGGAAACAGTTTCAGTGCTTTTTCCAGGAAACGTTCCGCTTCCAGACGGTTTTCTCCGGCTCTCTCCATCAGGAACCGACATCTGAATTTCATCAGACCCGGATGACCCGGATATTTTTTCAGCAAATCTCCGCATATCAGTTCTGCCTCCTTCATACGGTGAAATTCATAATGATCTGCTGCTTTTCTGAAAAGATCAATATCCGTTCTCAGTTCCTCCATCTCCGGTGTAATATGATCCAGTTTCTCACGCACTTCCATCATACGATATGCCTTTGATACCCTCTCTGTATAAAAAAGAGTCAGCATTGCCGCATAAAATACATCATCCTCCACATCCACAAGGATCGGATGATAAAATGCATAAATATTTGCATAGTCTTCTCTTCCGATAAAATCCGCACTTAGCTGATTTTTGTAATAAGAACCAAACAATGCACTCAGCCTGTGGAAATCTTTCCTTTCTACAAGCTCACTGATTTTCAGTCCGGACTCGCTGATGGCCTCTTTCAGGTCCCATGAAACTGTGTGGGCTTTCATGGCAAGTCCCTCCTGACGCACCTTGTATCTCTTTTTCGCAGTTCGTATATTATAGATCTTACGGAATACAGATTCTCTGCGCAGTCTGCCCTTTCTGATATTCGGCATATAATCATCACGCAATTCCTGATAAGATCCACTGTCCAGACACACAGCCACATGTCCTTCTCTGCTGTCATGGGGAGGCATATAAGCCCATTCATCTCCATAATGCCAGATAAGATAATCACTGCATTTATTCGGGATCATCGCTTTCTGCCCTTCAAAGAGTCCCTCTTTAACAGGAAACATCATGTCCTTGTCAAACAGAAAGGGGCATCCGCCCCAGCGCATTGCATATCTGTCGCATTCTTCCTCTTTGTAAGAGAACATAATCTTCTCCAGTTTTGCCAGTGTTCTGTTCTTTCCCAGAAAGATATAGGAAAGAAGATATTTCAGATACATAGATACCGGTATCTCCCAGCGGTCACTGTATACTACTGAGGGGTTAATAAGATCAGAATAGATCATCATATGTGTCCGGTATTTCTCATATTCTCTGTCATCAGCAGGAATAGGATCCAGCGTAAGAATATCTATGATCTCACCTCCACAGTCCCTGCCAATGATCTGACTCTTATGGATCGCGCAGGTATCGGTAGATGCATAACGCGGAAATGAGTTCGTATAATTTCTGTCCACATCTGAGCACTGAATAGCTCTCTCCGGCGGCAGTTCTGTCTTGCATATCTCTACGAATTTCTCCCAGTCCGGACGTGGCATATAGAGATCCACGTCATCATCCCATGGAACAAATCCCTCATGTCTGAGGGCTCCGATCAGAGACCCTCCTGCCAGAACATATCTGAGATTATGCTCTCTGCATATTTCATCAACTTCCCGAAAAAGTTTCAGGAGATATTTCTGTTTTTCAGTCATGAGTTATCCTTCCTATTTATTGATTCTTTCCAGAATTTCTATTATTTTTACAGATTCATCATAAAAAAGTCTGGTGCATTCTGTCCGTTTGTCTCCGATCATGATCATCAGCTCCTGGAGCAGATAACGGAATCCGTTTCCTTCGAAGTTAAAACTGTATCTCTTCAGGAATTCCTTACCTGAGATATTTGCTTCGAAATATCCCGTATTCCACCAGTCATTGGGAATGGTAACTCGTCCGTTGCTTCCGATGATCACAAGTTCATTCTCGATATCTACAGTTGTTCCGATTTCAATGGTCGCAAGTGCATTTTCATACTTCATGGAAATCATGTCATATACAAATTCACCATCATGATTGCGGACTGCATTGGTTCTTACTTCCTGACAGTTTTTTCCAAGAAGTTTGAGAACCGCACAGATTGCCGTGCAGACAGTTTCGTTAAATGTCCTTCCACCGTCAAAATCATCCTGAGAAATTGAGCATTTGACGCTTACCAGATCACCGACCAGATTGCTGTGGACCAGCCATACTAACTGGTTAAATGCGCGCAGATATACCAGAGTCATACGCTCAATAAGAACCACGTTATTCTCTCTGGCAAGTTCAAACAACCTGCGGAGCCTGTCCGAAGAAAGTGTTATCGGTGAATCACTGATCACATATTTTCCGTGTTTCAGCGCAGTCTCTATATACTCTGCACGTTTATTCAGTCCTGTCTTCACATAAACGATATCCACATCTGACAGGAACTCTCCGTAATCATTCCAGCAGGAATCCAGCTCATATTTATCACAGAACCGCTGTGCAACTTCCTGTTCCTCACTGAACACTCTCTCAACATGGATTCCGCTGACATACTTGGATTCCTGTACGAAATCATTATCTTCAATACTGTCTGTCACCACTCCTATATTAAAAATAATACCTTCACCGCGCAGCTTCGTGCTGGAAATATTCTTCGTTCTCTCCAGATAAATAACATCACAGTAATTCTTCAGATAATCAAACTTGCCTCTCCAGTCCGAGCCCACTACAAGAATATCAATATCATACTTGATGATATCGCTGACTTTCTGACCCTGATATTCCTCGATGATGATCTCATCTGCCAGACCGGTTTTTCTGACATTCTCAATTCGTGTGATAAGACTGTCCCTGACATTTAATTTTCCACGCTCAATATCAAAACTCTCACTTGTGACTCCTACGATCAGATAATCTCCAAGTGCTTTCGCTCTTTTGATAATATTATAGTGGCCCTTATGAAACAGATCAAAAGTGCCATACGTGATCACTTTTTTCATTCGCCCGCATAACTCCCTTTATAAAATAATTTGTGTACATATAGAATTATTATAACACAGTTTATGTAAAATAAAAACTCTGAAATATCCTGAGACAGATATATCAGAGTCTTTATCGTTACTGTTCACTGCGTTTTTTCTTCCTTCGTTTCACCGGAAGTTCCTTCTGCATAATCCACCTTTCTCATTTCTTTGGTGCTTTCCTCCAGCTCACGTATCAGATCTTCCAGAGAAAGTTCTTCTTCTCCTTCGATAACGTTATCCGGAATATCTTCCAGATTATCTTCCTCTATATCCAGTTCAATGCCTGCCACATTGCTGAATCCCTCATGTTTATCCGAAAATTCATCCTCCTGTTCATCATCAATATCAATCTTCTTTACATGATCCTCCTGCCCACTTTCTGTATCCAGAGTCGCTGCCAGTTCTGCGATTGCTTTCTTTCTCCTGAGGAGTTCATACTCATCATCCTCACTGTCATATTCCTCTTCCAGACCTTCATCCCTGACAGTCCTGTCTTTCTTAAACAGAATAAATGCGATCAGGTTCAGGACACTGGTATAAAGAAAATCTACCGGCTTGCTTCCAAGAATCAGGATAAACAACAGCGAAACTCCCAACAATACCCATACATTATTCATCTCCGGAAGCAAAAGCAGATATAAACCGTTCATAATGATCATGATCGGATAATGGAAAAAATAAATTCCCATTGTACGTCGCCCGATATAGGTAAGAGGCAGTTTGATGTCAGGTAATAATGCCAACAGTGTATAAATCAGTATAAAAGATACCAGATACATAAGCAGTCGGATCACAATTCCCTCCGGATCCTCCAGACCGCAAAGCTTATAACTGTGATTTCCTCTGAAGATTGCAACGCCCATTTCATTCGATATCATGTAATTGGGGATTGCCCAGAGCAGTACTGCTGAAATCGGCACCAGAACCAATTTCCCCTTAAATTTGCGGACTGCGGTAATATATTCACTCTTCCACAGGTAACCTGCCACAAAGAATGGAAAGAATACCACAATTCTCGATGCAGATAAAAATGTAGTAAATTCCGGTCTGGTTCCCGCCCACAGTGCAAAGATAATACTGAGCGGAACAATAAAACGTATCTTACCAAAGGCTTCAATGGTAAGACGATAAATGAAAAGTGCCAGAATATACCACATAACTGTTCCTGTCGGTCGCAGAATCTCATAATCCACTGATTTTCCAAGCCATATCTGCGAATACCAGGTCAGACTGTATCCAAGGATATACGGAATAAGAAGATTCTTAAAATTCTTCAATACGTTCTGTGGTTTCTTTGACAGATAACCCGAAACAAAAATAAACGCAGGCATGTGGAAAATGGTAATTGCGTACCATATATATCTTACCACAGTGTCTACTTTTACAAGATTGAACGCAATAATATGGTTAAATACTACCAAAAAGATAAGCAATGACTTAAAATTATCGATCAGATAAGAATAAGGCACTGCCGGCTTTTCTTTCTTTTTTCTCATAACAGATACTATCCTCTAATATTTCTTACTCTCAAATCACAACATATTAAGCATAACATATTTTTATGATTTATGGAATAGAAAGTTAATAATTATCTTATGAAAGTATTTCCATTATATTACTGTATCACTTTCGTTACCTGTGACAATATTTCCACACCCCATGTACCGCATAGGAGCAGAAAAAAATACAGCTCCTGATCCTTCCATATCCGGCATATCTGTATACATTATAAGTCATGGCTGCTGATTTCAGCTTATTTCTGGATTTGCCGCTTTCACTGAGACGGTATTTCAGATATGGTTTGTTAATTCCGGCTGCACATCCGTATTTTCGCAGGATTTTCAGCCAGGTGATATAGTCCTCATGACTGTTATCATGCTCCATGGGAAACTCACATGCCACATCCCTTCTGAGTACCACAGAAGAACAATTGATGCTGTTATGCTTCAGAAGCTCTCTGTAGGTAATCTTCTCCTTCACAGGGATTGTCCGTCCTGTGCTGCTTCCGTCTGCACTCATCAGTTCACGCCCGGTAGAACACAGCACATATCCTGTCTCTTCCAGACGTTTCAGCTGTTCTTTCAGCTTGCCTGACTCCCACCAGTCATCTGCATCCAGAAAAGCAATGTAGGTTCCCTGTGCCAGTCTGACTCCTCTGTTTCTGGAACCTGCTGCTCCCATATTCTGTTCATTCTTAATATACCGAAAGTCCTCTCTGCCCTCATAGGCAGACAGGACTTCCTCTGTATGGTCTGCGGAACCGTCATCGATCACCAGAAGTTCCAGTGAAACTCCCTGTTCATAGACAGATTCCACAGCCTGTTTAATATATTTCTCTCCGTTGTAAACCGGCATGATCACTGATACCAGCGGTTTATTCATGGTCATTCCTCCGTTTTATTCTCTGATGCTCCGGCATTTCTCCCGGAATCTTTCAGCGCATTTACCTGCCTGTCATCTACTCCCTCAGATACCTCTTTCTGGAAGAAAATCTTAACTGTCATAAAAATCAGCTTAATATCCAACAGGAAGGAATAATTCTCAATATAAAACAGGTCCAGCTTTAATTTGTCATAAGGAGTCGTATTATATTTGCCATAGACCTGCGCATATCCGGTAAGACCTGCTTTAACTTTCAGACGGTAATAGAATTCCGGAAGCTCTTTCTCATACTCAAGCATGATACTTTCACGTTCCGGGCGCGGACCTACCAGAGACATATCTCCCTTAAACACATTAAAAAGCTGGGGCAACTCGTCCAGATGAAGATTTCTCAGCACATGACCTACCGGTGTGATACGGGAATCATGCCTGGATGCCAGTCTTGCACCGTTTTTCTCGGAATCCACACACATGCTGCGGAATTTGCAGATTTTAAAAGGTTTGCCACCAAGCGTCAGACGATCCTGAAAATAAAATACAGGCCCTCTGTCATATGCTTTTACCGCAAGTGCTATGATCAACATAATGGGCGAAGTAATGATAATGCCGATTCCTGAGATCAGAATATCCATAATCCTCTTTGCAACACGCTGGTCTACTGCAAGTCCCATATTTCTGGATACCAGAAGCGGCGTGTCAAAAAGATGGATACGTTCACTTCCCATAAGAATGATGTCCGAAATCTTCGGACTCACATAACAACGGATAGAATGGGCGAAACAAAACTTCAGATAACGGTTTCTCACCATTGAAGGCAGATCCCATATGATCACTCCGTCATAATCCGGCATCATCTGATGAATTTTTTCTTCTCCCACACTGACGTGTACCTTGCCGCTGATATCGTATTTATCTTTTCTTGAATTCATCTTATGGATCAGATCATCCCCAGGATCCCGGTCACCGTAAATGACCAGAAGCCGGCGCGCACGGTAAAGTCTGGAATAAATATATCTTGAACCAAATATCCAGATAATGATCAGCACCAGTTGTATTCCTGTCATCTCGATCATGGGCCATACGCTCAGGAACCATCTGTTGATCAGGGTAATCTCCAGATATTCCACCACATTGGTACACAAAAGCGCCAGTGTCAGCGAATAAAATACATCAATCCGCTTAAGATATCCAACCTTAAGTCCTCCGTACAATTTGGCAAACAGGGCAAACATCAGGCCATAGATTGCGATCAGTACCCAGTTACCTTTTCGCCAGAAAGGCTCGTCGATCTGGCCTCTGTAAACGGAATACCACACCCATGCAAAGACCGCCGCCTGTGCCAGAACCACCAGACTCGCCAGACAAAATACGATAAATCGTTTATAATCTTCTCTTTTACTCACGTGATAACCTCTGTTTCTCTGTAACTGTTGTTACTGTTCACTGCTTTCACAGTTACGTTTCTTCAAATCTGTTACTGTCCGCTCCGCTTACAGTAACGTAAATTCTTACCTATTATAGCGTAAGAATTATTATACGTCCACCTGTTTCACTTAAATTTATACGTTACTGTTCACTCCGTTCACAGCAACACGCTTCGTTTTCTGTGATCTTTACTCTCTGATGAATCGGATTGCTATAATAAAAATTCATATATCAGCATAATTTACATATAACCGTAGCCTCCCATCTTACAATTTTGCTCGATATTTGTATATAATGTATATTTTTTCGTCGATTTTACTTGACTTGTAGCGAAAATTTTACATATTTTTTAAAGAAACCTATGGAAAAATGCCAGAAAAAATTGTATAATATCATATAACAAATGAAAGCGAGGGTTCACTATTATGAAACAAAATAGTATGTTGGCTATGATCCTGGCCGGCGGTCGTGGCAGCCGTCTGCATGATCTTACCAATAAAGTGGCAAAGCCTGCCGTTTCATACGGCGGTAAATATCGTATCGTAGACTTTCCTTTAAGTAACTGCGCCAACAGTGGCGTTGATGTTGTAGGTGTACTTACACAGTATGAATCTATCCAGCTGAACAGTTATGTGGCAGCCGGCGGACGCTGGGGTCTTGATGCTAAAAACAGCGGTGTTTACGTTCTTCCTCCACGTGAGAAAGCAGATGAGAATCTGAATGTATACCGTGGAACTGCAGATGCAATCTCCCAGAATATTGATTTCATTGATAAATTTGATCCTGAATACGTTCTCGTTCTTTCCGGTGACCATATTTACAAAATGAACTATGACAAGATGCTTGCAGCCCACAAAGAAGCAAAGGCAGATGCAACCATCGCAGTTATCGGAGTTCCGATGAAAGAGGCAAGCCGTTTCGGTATCATGAATACTGATGAATCCGGACGTATCGTAGAATTCGAAGAGAAACCAGAGCATCCGAAGAGCAATCTTGCATCCATGGGTATCTATATCTTCACCTGGAAGCTTCTGCGCAAGATGCTGATGGCTGATATCAAGAATCCGGATTCCAGCCATGACTTCGGTAAGGATATCATCCCTACTATGCTTAACGATAACAGGACTCTTTATGCATATAAATTTGAAGGATACTGGAAAGATGTTGGTACCATCGACTCTCTCTGGGAAGCAAACATGGATCTGTTAAGTTCCAAAAATGAGCTTGATCTGGGTGATCCGTCATGGAAGATTTATACAGAAGATGTTACCGCACTTCCACAGTACATCAGTGCAGAAGCAGATGTTAAAGATGCATATATCACACAGGGTTGCGTTGTTCAGGGCGAAGTTAAGCATTCCGTTCTCTTTACAGGTGTTAAGATTGGTGCAGGTGCCAGAATTATCGACAGTGTACTGATGCCGGGTGTTGTTGTAGAGGAAGGTGCCGTTGTTCAGCGTGCACTTGTAGCTGACGGTGTCCGTATCGGTAAAGGTGCAGTTGTCGGTGCCGCAGACAGTGAGCACATTGAACTTGTAGCGAAACGCGTAAAGGGGGCAGAATAATATGTATAAGGCATTTGGAATCGTAAACTCTTCCGGG
>OLOA01003167.1_pt1 | contig 13763 bp, 10 predicted proteins | sample 1672201 | NCBI WGS metagenome assembly OLOA01 (sample SAMEA3136658, study PRJEB25190) | human gut metagenome
CCCGCCGCTTCCCCGCGATAGGGACGAGGGTCAGATACCCCTTGGCTTCGGCCTGCTTCAGGGTGGTGTTCAGGGTGGTCTTGGGCAGCCCCCACTCCTGGCAGATCTGCTTCTGGGAGTGGGGCGCCCCGTCGTCCAGGGCGTACAGCAGCCACAGCTCCGACGCCTTCACCCCGATCCGGGTCACATCGTCGCAGTACATCTGGTCAATGCGGTTCATGGCCGTGGCCAGCGCGCGCATGATCTGTCGGTTCTCCTCCATCGGGCCCCCTCCTCAGGTAAAAATCCGGTTTCGGACCATACTATAATCCGAAACCGGATTTTTGTCAAGGGGGATTTTCCTTTTTCTTGACATCTGTCCTCGGACCATGCTATACTCCCATTAGTTAGCTTTTGCTAATTTCATAATCTCATTCGTTTTCAAAGGAGGGTCATACCCATGTCCATGATTCAGAAAGAAATCAGCGATTTCCGCGTCCAGGCCTACCACCAGGGGGCATTCCAGACGGTCTCCAAGGCCGATGTCCTGGGCAAGTGGGCGGTGTTCTTCTTCTACCCCGCCGACTTTACCTTCGTCTGCCCCACGGAGCTGGAGGACCTGGCCAACAAGTACGCCGACTTCCAGGCCGCCGGCTGCCAGGTCTACGCCGTCTCCTGCGACACCCATTTCGTCCACAAGGCCTGGCATGACGCCTCCGAGCGCATCCAGAAGATTCAGTACCCCATGCTGGCCGACCCCACCCACGCCCTGGCCAAGGACTTCGAGGTCTATATCAAGGCCGACGGCGTGGCCGAGCGGGGCACCTTTGTGGTGAACCCCGAGGGGAAGATCGTGGCCTATGAGGTCAACGCCGGCAACGTGGGCCGCAACGCCGACGAGCTGCTGCGGAAGGTCCAGGCCCTCCAGTTCGTCCACGAGCACGGGGACGAGGTCTGCCCCGCCAAATGGCAGCCCGGCGCCGAGACCCTGAAGCCCAGCCTGGACCTGGTGGGGCAGCTGTGATGGACCAGAGCAGACTCTACGACGTCATCGTCATCGGGGGCGGCCCGGCGGGCCTCACCGCCGGGCTCTACCTGGCCCGGGCCCGGTACCGGGTGCTGGTGGTGGAGAAGGAGCACTTCGGCGGCCAGATCACCATCACCGAGCAGGTGGTGAACTACCCCGGCGTGGCCCACACCAGCGGCACCCAGCTCACCGAGACCATGCGCCAGCAGGCCCAGTCCTTCGGGGCGGAGTTCCTCCTGGCGGAGGTCACCGGCCTGGACCTGGCGGGGGATGTGAAAACCGTCCGCACCAGCCGGGGGGACCTGTCCTGCTTCGGCGTCCTCTGGGCCACCGGGGCCCACCCCCGGATGGTGGGCTTCCAGGGGGAGGAGGCCTTCCGGGGCCGGGGGGTGGCCTACTGCGCCACCTGCGACGGGGAGTTCTTCACCGACAAGGAGGTCTTTGTGGTGGGGGGCGGCTTTGCCGCCGCGGAGGAGAGCGTCTTCCTCACCAAATACGCCCGCCATGTGACCATCCTCATCCGGGGAGCGGACTTCTCCTGCGCCCAGTCCACCGCCCAGGCGGCCCGGGACCATGAAAAGATCACCGTCCTCCCCCACACCCAGGTGGAGGAGGTGGGAGGGGACGACGCCCTGCGCTACCTCCGCTACCGGAACACCGAGACCGGCCAGGTCACCGAGTACCGGCCCCCCGCCGGGGAGACCTTCGGTCTGTTCGTCTTTGCCGGCTACCAGCCCGCCACGGAACTCCTCCAGGGGGTGGCGGACCTGGACGAGCAGGGCTATGTCCTCACCGACCGGGGGCAGAAGACCTCCGCCGACGGCCTCTACGCCGCCGGGGATGTGTGCCAGAAGCCCCTGCGTCAGGTGGTCACCGCCGTGGGTGACGGGGCCCTGGCCGCCACGGAGCTGGAGAAGTACGCCGCGGCCGCCCAGCAGAGGACCGGCCTGCGCCCCCAGGCCCCCCAGGCGGCGCCCCCTGCCGGCGCCCAGACGTCACAGGGACAGGGGACGGAGGCGGGCGGCCTATTCCCCCCGGAGATGGCCGCCCAGCTCCAGACGGTCTTCTCCCGGATGACCGCCTCCCTGGTGCTGGAGCTCACCCTGGACAGCACCCCCCTGTCCCAGGAGCTGGAGGCCTATATGCAGGCCCTGTGCCGGTACACGGACAAGCTCACCCTCCGCACCGACGGTACCGCCCAGGACGCCCCCTGCGTCCGGGTGTGCCGGGCCGACGGCACCTGGACCGGCCTGGCCTTCCACGGGGTGCCGGGGGGTCACGAGTTCACCTCCTTTGTCCTGGGCCTCTACAACGCCGCCGGCCCGGGCCAGGCCCTGGACGAGGCCACCACGGCCGCCATCCAGGCCATCCAGCAGCCCACAGACCTCCAAATCCTGGTCTCCCTGTCCTGCACCATGTGCCCCGAGCTGGTCACCGCCGCCCAGCGGCTGGCGGCGGCCAACCCCCACATCACCGCCCAGGCCTATGACCTGAACCACTTCCCCGCCCTGCGGGACCAGTACAAGGTGATGAGCGTGCCCTGCCTGGTGGTCAACCACGGCCAGCAGGTGAGCTTCGGGAAAAAATCCATCGCCCAGCTGCTGGACCTGCTGTCCTGAGCCCGGCTGAAAAAAAACGAAGCAGGAGAGAGTCAAAGACTCTCTCCTGCTTTCTCTCTGTCAAGCAGGTCCTTGGGGGCTGCCGCCGCTCTGGGCCTCCTCTTCCCCCTGGGTCCCGTCCTCTGTCTTTTCCGCCCGGGCCTCCCGCCGGGCGATGAGGAGCTTCAGCCGCTCCAGCCCAATGAGAATCCCCACCCCCAGGACAAAGCCCCCCAGGTGGAAGGTCTCCAGGTGCAGGGCCTGCTGGGGGGGCGACAGGGTGGTGGGCCCCATGACAATGGCATAGAGGGACCCCGCCATGAGGCCCAGGATGAAGTAGAGCATCTTGGCCCGGTTCCGCCGCAGGGCCGCCCGAATCCACCGGATGGACACCCCCACCCCCACCAGCACCCCCAGGGCCAGGGCGAACAGCCCGGGCAGGACCGCCAGGTCCAGGGCCAGCAGCCGCCGCAGGGCGTACAGGGTGGGGGCGTACACCCCGAAGATCAGCAGGAGGGTGGACCCGGAGATCCCCGGCAGCACCATGGCCATAATGGCCAGGGCCCCGGCCACAAAGAGGTAGAGCAGCTCCCCCACCCCCAGGCTCCAGTAGTCGATGACCCCGCCCCCGGAGGCCGCCCCCCGCACCAGGGACAGCCCGCAGACCAGAGCCACCCCCAGCAGGGTATAGGGCAGGTAGCGCCCCTTCCCCTTCAGGGCCCACCACTCGGTGCGCAGGATGAAGGGAAAGGCCGCCGCCGTCAGCCCCAGAAACAGGGAGCTGAGGAAATAGGTCTTGGTCTGGAACAGGTCGTTCAGGGCCACCACCGACAGGCACAGCCCCAGGCACCAGCCCACCCCCAGCTTGGCCAGGTAGAGCACCGCCGCCTTCCGGGCCCCGTTGTCCTTGCCAAACAGGCCGTGGAGGGCGTCGATGAATTTTTCATAAAAGCCCAGGATAAAGGCCACCGTCCCCCCGGACACCCCGGGGACGCTGTCGGCCAGGGCCATGCAAAAACCGTGAAACATTTTAACAAGCATGGAACGTTCTCAACTTTCTCTATGGGGTCAGCCGTCCCCCGCCGGGCGGGGGCGGTCTGCTTTCGTCAGACGAAAGTGATTATACCATAAATCTCCAGGAGAAGGGGGATTTTTAGAAAGATTTAAGAAAAAAAGCCGGAAAGCCAACGGCTTTCCGGCTCCGCGCCCCCTGGGGCAGGGGGTCAGGCTTTTTTCTTCCAATGCAGCAGAAAGGCGGAGTTGAGGATCACCAGCACCGACCCGGCGTTGTGGACCAGGGCCCCCACCACCGGGTTCAGAATGCCCCCTATGGCCAGGAGAATGGCCACAAAGTTCAGGGCCATGGAAAAGGACATGTTGCACCGGATGGTCCCCATCATCCGCTTGGCCAGCCAGAGCAGGTGGGGCAGTTCCTGAATGTCGTCGCTTACCAGGGCGATGTCCGCCGCGTCCACGGCGATGTCGCTGCCCACCCCGCCCATGGCGATGCCCACATGGGCCTTCTTCAGGGCCGGGGCGTCGTTGATCCCGTCCCCGATCATGCAGACCGGCTCCCCCGCCTGCTGGCAGTCGTCGATGTAGCGGAGCTTATCCTCCGGCAGGCAGCCGGCGCGGACGGTCTGGATGCCCAGCTGCCCGGCGATGTGCCCCGCCGCGTTCTCGTTGTCCCCGGTGAGCAGCACAGGTTCCGGGCCGGCATCCCGAATCCGCTGGATCACCTGGGCCGCCTGGGGGCGCAGGGTGTCCGACAGGGCCAGAAAGCCCGCCAGGGTCCCGTCCACGCCGCAGTAGATCACCGTGCAGCCCTCCCGCAGATGGGCCTGGGCCGCCGCCAGAACGCCCGGGTCCAGGGGGATGCCCGCCTCCTCCAGGAGCTTGGGGTTCCCCGCCACCACGGAGACCCCCGCCACCTTCACCCGGACCCCCCGGCCGGGGAGCATCTGAAAATCCTCCCCCTGGGGCGGCTCCTGCCCCACCGCCTGGCGGTAGCACCGGACCACCGCCTTGCCCAGGGGGTGCTCAGAGCGCAGCTCCGCACAGGCCGCGTAGGTGTACAGCAGGGTCTCGTCCACCGTCACCGCCTCCACGGCCACCACCTGGGGGGTGCCGAAGGTCAGGGTGCCCGTCTTGTCAAAGGTCACCTTGGACACCCCGGCCAGCCGCTCCAGGGCGTCCCCTTCCCGGACCAAAAACCCGTGGCGGGTGGCGTTGCCGATGGCCGCCATGATGGCGGTGGGGGTGGCCAGCACCAGGGCGCAGGGGCAGAAGACCACCAGGATGGTCACGGCCCGGATGATTTCCCCGGAAATGAGCCACGTCAGGGCCGCCGCGGTGAGGGCGATGACCACGATCCAGGTGGCCCACCGGTCCGCCAGCCTGACGATCTTGGCCTTGCCCGCGTCGGCGGACTGGACCAGGCGGATCATCCGCTGGATGGCGCTGTCCTGGCCCACCCTGGTGGCCCGCATGTCAAAGGCGCCGAACTGGTTGACGGTACCGCTGGAGACCTGGTCCCCCACCCCTTTGTCCACCGGCAGGGACTCGCCGGTCATCACCGCCTGGTTGATGGAGGTCTGGCCGCTGGTGATAACCCCGTCCACCGGGACGGTCTCTCCGGGGCGCACCTGGAGCAGGTCGCCCACCTGGACCTCCTCCGCCGGGACCACCTTCTCCCCTGCCGGGGAGAGCACCCGGGCGGTGCGGGGGGTGAGGTGGACCAGCTTCTCAATCCCCGCCCGGGCCTTGGCCACTGTCAGGTCCTCCAGCAGGCTCCCCAGCTGCATGATGAAGGCCACCTCCCCGGCGGCAAAGTCCTCCCCAATGCACACCGAGGCGATGAGGGCCAGGGAGACCAGCACATCCGCCTTGATGTCAAAGGCCGTGACCAGGCCGATCACCGCCTCCAGCACGATGGGGACCCCGCACAGGACAATGGCGATCCAGGCCGGGTCAAAGGGCAGGGGGAGCCAGTCAAAAAGGCTGGCCAGCAGCGCCGCGCCCCCCAGCACCAGGCAGGCCACGTCCTTTCGCGTGCCCCCCCAGTCCAGGAGGGCTTCCAGTTTTTCCATGGATATCTCCTCTTTTCTGTTCCGTTTGCCAGGGAAGTTATCTTCCCCTAACTGAATACAGCCCCATTATACCCATAGGGGTATATGTTGTCAAGGGGACCCGCAAAAAAAGCCGGCGGGAGGCTGTCTCCTCCCGCCGGCTGGGCCGGTGTGGTCAGTTCATGTTGGCAAACCGCTCCACCGCCTTGGTGAACTTGGCGATGGTGAGGTCCGGGTCCCCGTGCTCCAGGCCGTCCCGGACGCAGTGCTTGATGTGTCCCTCCAGCACCACCTGGCCGGCCTTGTGCAGGGCGGATTTGGCGGCGTTGATCTGGGCAAGGATGTCCTCGCAGGGGATGTCCTCGTCGATCATCCGGTCAATGGCCTGCACCTGTCCGATGATCTTTTTCAGGCGCCGGTGCAGATTGTCGGAATCCATACACTGCCTCACGCTGCTTCCCTCCCAACCCGTGGATTTTGTAGCCCCATTATCCGGCAAGTTCCCCCATTTGTCAAGGGTCATTCCCCGGGCCCGCCAGGTACTTCCGCTCGAAGTCCGGGACGGGTATGGGCTTGTTGTAGAGGTAGCCCTGGGCATAGGTACAGCCAATGTCCTCCAGGATTTGGAGCTGTTCCCGCTCCTCCACCCCCTCCGCCACGCTGTCAATGCCCAGCTGGCGGCAGATGTGGATCAGATGCTCCACCAGGATACGGGTATTCTGGTTGGAGTAGAGGTCGTTGATGATGCTCTTGTCAATCTTCAGCTCACTCAGCTGCAGGCTGGAGAGAATGGACAGGTTGCTGTACTGGGCCCCAAAGTCGTCCAGGGAGAGGCAGTAGCCGTCCCCCACAATCTCCCGGCTGATCTCCTCCAGGATGCGCCGTTCCACATCCCCAATGGACTCGGTGATCTCCAGCTTCAGCAGCCGCCGGTCCACCTGGTACCGGCTGGTGATCCCATTGATCCGGGCCAGAATCCCCTTCTCCATCAGGGTGTACCGGGAGAGGTTCAGGGAGATGGGGATGGGCTCCACCCCCTGCTCCCGCCACCGGCGGAGGGTCCGGCAGACCTCCTCCAATACAAACAGGTCGATGTGACGAATGAGCCCCGACCGCTCCAGCTGGGGGATGAACTTATCCGGTCCCACCACCCCGTGTTGGTCATCCCGGTACCGGATAAGGGCCTCGGCCCCCCGAATCCGCCCGCTGGCAATCTCCGCCTTGGGTTGGAGGTATATGTGAAAATGCCCCTTGGCAAAGGCCTCCTCCAGACCCCAGAAGGCCTGCTGTCCCCAGGCCCCCTTCCCCTTTCCATGGCGCTGCTTTTCCAGCTGGAGGGCCTCTCCCGCGTGGTGGACCATCCCCTGGATCTGAATGTCTTGGTCGGCCCAGGTCCAGCCGAAGGCCACCGCCCCGGGGGCCTGCTCCTCCAGCAGCTGCTGGCAGGCCTCCACATCCCCGGCAAACTTGCGGTAGGTGACATCGGTGCGGAAGACCACAAATTCATCCCCGTTTATCCGGTAGACATTTCCCGGCCCAAACCGCCGGCGCAGCACCTGGGCCACATGGCAGACCATCCGGTCCCCCGCCTCTTTGCCCCGGCGCTGGTTGAGCTCCGCCAGCTGATTCACATCCGCCCGAAGCACCCCCAGGGAGGAGGAGACATCATTGGAGAAGGCCACCAGATAGTCGTTGTACCGCTCCCAGTTCAGGCAGCCGGTCAGGGCGTCGTGGCTGCGGAGGAAGGCGTTCTGGGCCTTCCCCTCCCGCTTGCTCCGCTCCCCCATCAGAAAGTGGGACAGGGAGAGAAGCATGGTGGTGCACTCCAACCGCTCCCGGGGGTTGTCGATGCCCAGGTAGCCCCGGAGCTCCCCCTCCTCCAGCAGGGCCACGGCGTAGAAGGACCGTACCCCCCGGGCCCGCATGTCCCGGTACTTCTCGGGAAAGACCTGCTGCAGCTGCTCCACGTCGTGGCAGGCCACCAGGTGGCGGGCCTTGAGATGCTCCAGCCACCCGGCCCCCTCCAGGGTCTGGGCGGCGGCGTTCCCCCGGGCCTGGAGGGCAGGAGACTGCCACTGCTGGGCCGCCTGAAAGGTCCTCTCCCCCAGTCTGGCCTGGACCACGTAGCACCGGTCCGCCCCATAAAAGCCCCCCAGCCGCTCCAGGGTGCCCTGGATGCCGTCCTCCAGGCTCTCTGCCGACAGCAGAAGGCCCGCCATCTCCAGCAGCACGTGTTCGGCGTTCTCCCTGGCCTCCTCCTGGGCCGCCGGGGCCTGATAGATCTCCAGCCGGGCAGGCCGGCCGTCCCACTGAATGATTTTGTCCCGGATGAGGAACCGCCGGTGAAGGCGGACATTCTGGTTTTCCCAGGTCTTGAATCCCTGCTCACTGGGCAGGTGGTTCTGGCAGAAGACGCAGGGCTGGGAAAAGCCCTGGAGAACCTGGTAGCACTTTCTGCCCGCGTACGCCCCCTCCTCATACCCGAAGGCGGCCCGGGCCGGGGCATTCATATAGCGCATCTCGTAGGTCTCCAGGTCGATCACAAAGAGCATGTCCTCCAGCGCATCGAGCATGCAGTGGGTGCCCAGGTGCTCCTTGGCCGCGCACTGGAGGGAGGTCACCGTGCCCTCCCCCTCCAGAAAGCCCTCGTCCCGGCAGCAGCTGTACCGGGCCTTCCCCTGCTGCTTGGCGTGGTAGAGGCCGGCGTCGGCCTGACGGAACAGCTCCTCATACTGGGCCTGGCTGTGGGGGGCCAGCCCCACGCCGATGGAGGCCGACACCGGGACATGGTCCTCTGCGGCCTCATAGGCGATGTTCAGCATCCGGCACAGGGCGTCCGTCTGCTCCAAGACCCACTGTTCGCTGGGGATCTCCCCCAAAAACAGGACGAACTCATCCCCTCCAATCCGCCCCACCAGTCCCTTTTGCTGGAAGGAGGCGTGGAGAATGTGGCCGATCTCCTGAAGGAGCTTGTCCCCCTGAAGATGGCCGTAGCGGTCGTTGACCTGCTTAAAGTTGTCCAGGTCGATGACCAGCAGGGCGCACTGGCCGCCGCTGCCCCGGCGCTCCTGGAGAATGCGCTGGATCATGGTCTGAATGGTGGCCTTGTTGTACAGGCCCGTCACCCCGTCCTTTTCCGCCCGCTCCAGCAGGGCCAGCTCCGTCTTTTTCCGGCTGTCGATGTCCCGGACGTAGCCGAACAGGAGGATATCCCCCGTCTCCGGGTCCTCGTGTATGGTGGCCCGGAGGGCGGCCCACAGGATCTCCCCGTCAAAGTTCACGCACCGGTACTCCCCCCAGATTCCCCGGTCCCCCGCCCGGTACTTGGCCAGCAGGGCCTGCCGGCGGAAGAGCGCCCGGTACCGCTTGCGCTCCTCGGCGTTGGCCAGATACTCCCCCATGAGCTGGAAGAGGCCGTCGCAGTCCTGCACCTTTTGAAACGCCGCCGGAAAGGACCGGTGGCCCCACAGCTCCTCCACCTGGTTTTTGGTCAGGTTGACCTTGCCGGAGATCAGCACATCCACCGACAGCATCTCCCGGAGCTGCTCCTCCTGCATGCAGCGGCGCTCGGCATACTTTTGGTCGGAGACATCCTCCACAATGGCCACCGCCCAGACCGGCCTCCGGCGGTCGTCAAACAGGGTGGTGTAATGGATGCGCTCCCAGCGGTAGCCCCCCTGGGGGGAGCGGACCTGCACCACACAGCTGGCGGTGGGCTCCCCCCGGTGGAGGGCCTCGTGCATCCCCTGAAACTCCTTCACCCCGCTGGGGTGAACATAGCCGCTGTCGATCAGGCTCTGGGGGACCTGCTCCACAACAGGGCAGGCCTCCCCATGGCCCTGGGTGGAGACCGAGGAGTAGAGCCTGCGGGCCGGGATGTCATACTCCCACACGCTGATCCCCGCCTGGCGGACCGCGATCTGAAACCGTTCCTCACTCCGGCGGAGCCGGTCCTCCATGGCCTTGCGGGCGGTGATGTCCAGAATCATCCCGCTTAAAACCATGCCCCCGTCCTCCTGGGACAGCCCGGCGCTGATGAGAAGCCACACCACCGCTCCGTCCCGGCGGACGATCCGGTACTCAAAGGAGACGGTCCCCTGGTTTTCTGCCAGGGCCCGCCGCAAGTGCTCGCTGACCCACGCCACATCCTCCGGGTGCACCAGCCCCACCGCCTGCCCATGCATCTCCTGCTCCAGCTGGCCGCGGGTGTAACCATGGATGGCATAGTAGCTGTCGTTGGCATAGAGGAGGGTAAAGCCCTCGTCCATTCTCGCCTTGAACAAGCCCCCCAGGTCACTGCGGGCAATGGACTGCAACGCGTCCTCCTCCTGCTGGGACAGGGATCGGGACCCCTCTCGTTTCTCTTCCATTTTTCTCACCTCAACCCGCAATCGTTCGCATCGGTTCCCCCTGTTCCCATAGAAAATCCTGCACCACATCCTCCAGATGGATGGGGTCCAGCTCCAGGGTGTTGCAACGTTCCACCAGCCACTCCACTGCCTGGCGATTGTGGGAGAGCCCAAGAATCTCCCGCCATCGGCAACCGATGCCGTATCGGATCAAGCGACAGCCCGCTATCTCCTGGCTCTCCTTCGTCACGTAATACGTGCCCACTTCCTCAATACCTCCTTATTTTTTCCTGCAAAAAACCCACAAGACGAAAGCTTGCAGGCCCTTGAGTAAAAAACAAGGCATACCGATTCCCCTGGAACCGGTATGGGATTGCTGCAACTGGCTGTCATGCTTCCGTGCGGAGAAACGTAGACCCTATAGCTTTGCGTCACCAGCTTTCACTGGGTTTGCCCAATATTCCCTTGTAAGTCTTTGCAATGGTTAATATTACGCCGATTTGCTCCATTGTCAAGTTCTTTTCCCCATAAAAGGGTTTCTTTTGTACAACTTGTCACTTCCTCCCATTCTCCCGCTAAAAAAACGGCAATCTTTAGGAAATTTTTTGTGGATTTCACCTGCCCGCCCGACAGGGTTCGACCCGTTTCTCCCACCGTCTGGGGACACAAGGCCAGCGGGCCGCCCGCTGATTGACAATCTCCGCCCACTATGGTACTTTTTTCTTAGTAAGTTTTTCCATCACGGACCCAGGAGGTTTTTCCATGACACACGACCTGCCCGCCCTCTGCCGGCAAATCCGGCGGGACATCCTGTCCATGACCCATGCCGCCGGCTCCGGCCATCCCGGGGGCTCCCTGTCGGCGGTGGAGATTCTGGTCAGTCTCTATTTCGGCCAGATGCGCCTGGACCCCGCCCGCCCCGACGACCCCAACCGGGACCGGTTCCTGCTGTCCAAGGGCCACGCCGCCCCCCTGCTGTACAGCGTGCTGGCCCGCCGGGGGTATTTTGACCCCGCCCTGCTGCCCACCCTGCGCCAGCTGGGCTCCCCCTTGCAGGGCCATCCCCACATGGCCAAGCTCCCCGGCCTGGACTGCTCCTCCGGTTCCCTGGGCCAGGGTCTGTCCATCGCCAACGGCCTGGCCCTGGCCGCCCGGCGCACCGGCCGGACCTACCGGACCTACTGCCTGCTGGGGGACGGGGAGCTCCAGGAGGGCCAGGTGTGGGAGGCCGCCATGACGGCGGCCCACTTCGCCCTGGACACCGTCTGCGCCATTGTGGACGACAACGGGGTCCAGTTGGACGGCCCCACCTGTGAAGTGATGAATGTGGCCCCCCTGGCGGACAAGTTCCGGGCCTTTGGCTGGCAGGTGCTCTCCGTGGACGGCCACAGCCTGGATGCCCTGGCCGAGGCCTTCCGGCAGGCCGCCGCCACCCGGGGGCGTCCCACCGTGCTGCTGGCCCGCACCGTGAAGGGCAAGGGGGTCTCCTTCATGGAGGGCCAGCCCGCCTGGCACGGCAAGGCCCCCAACGACCAAGAGCTGGCCGCCGCCCTGGCAGAGCTGGCGGAAGGAGGTACCCTATGAACTGGAACCAGATTCCCCGGATTCCCCAGCGGGACGGCTACGGCCAGGGCCTGCTGGACCTGTGCGCCGCCCGCCCCGACGTGGTGGTGCTGGACGCCGACGTGGCCGCCTCCACCCGCACCAACTGGGTGCGGGACCGGTTCCCCGACCACTTTTACAACCTGGGCATCAGCGAGCAGGACCTGGTGGGCACCGCCGCCGGCCTGGCCCTGGGGGGACAGATCCCCTATGTGTCCACCTACGGGGTTTTCCTCTCCGGCCGGGCCTTTGACCAGATCCGCACCACCGTGTGCTACAACAACCTCAAGGTCCGCTTTGGCGGCGCCCACGCGGGGATCTCCGTGGGCCCCGACGGGGCCACCCACCAGGCGCTGGAGGACCTGGCCCTTGCCCGGGTGCTGCCCCACATGACGGTGATCGCCCCCTGTGACAGCGCGCAGACCCGAAAGGCCGTCCTGGCCGCCGTGGACTGGCCGGGGCCGGTCTACTTCCGCTTTGGCCGGGAGGCCGTGCCGGTGATCACCGACGAGACCACCCCCTTTACCATCGGCAAGGCCCGCCTGGTCCAGAGGGGCCGGGACTGCGCGGTGCTGGCCTGCGGGGCCATGGTCTATGAGGCCCTGGTGGCCGCCCAGGCGCTGGCGGCCCAGGGCATCTCCCTGACGGTGGTGGACCTGCACACCATCAAACCCCTGGACGAGGCCGCCATCCAGGAGGCCGCCCGGTCCTGCGGGGCCTTGGTCACCGCCGAGGAGCACCAGCTGGCCGGCGGACTCTTTGGGGCGGTCTCCGAGGTGGTGGTCCGCACCTGCCCGGTGCCCATGGAGGCTGTGGCCGTCCAGAACACCTTTGGGGAGAGCGGTCCCCCCGAGGCCCTGATGGTCCGGTACGGCCTGAACGCCGACGCCATTGCCCAGGCGGTCCGCCGCTGTCTGGCCCGGAAGGGGTGAGGCGGCCATGAGACGCGCCCTTCCCCCTCTGCTGGCCCTGGTGCTGGCCCTGGCCCTGCTCACCGGCTGCGAATTCTCCCTGGAGCGCCTGGCCCACGGCGGCGCCCTCCCTCCGCCCCCGGAGGACTACACCGGCCTCCAGGACGGCTTCCGCTACACCAAGACCACCCTCACCGGCCAGGAACGCTACCTCTACGACCAGCTGCTGGCCGGCCTTCAGAACCAGGAGGAGACCATCGGGGACCTCTACCCCGACACGGAGATGATCCAGACCGCCATCGACGCCATCGACCGGGACTATCCCGAGCTCTTCTGGTTCTCCGGCACGGGGCAAATCGAGACCACCCTGCTGGCGGGCAAGCCCCTGGAGGCGGCCTATACGCCGGTCTACACCATGGACCAGGCCCAGCGCCAGGCCACCCAGGCCCAGATCGACCAGTGGGCGGCGGACTGCTTTGCCACCATCCCCCAGGGGGCCTCGGACTATGACAAGGCCCTGGGGGTCTTCACCTACATCATCCAGCACGCCGACTACCAGGTGGTGGACAACAACTCCATTGTCAACATCATGGTGGGCGGCGCGGGCCTGTGCGGCTGCTATGCCAAGACCACCCAATACCTGCTGGGCCTGCTGGGGGTGGACACCGCCTACATCACCGGCCAGGCCCAGGGGGAGTCCCACGCCTGGAACCTGGCCTGGCTGGACGGCACCCCCTGCTGGATCGACACCACCTGGGGCGACCCTGTCTTCACCGGCGGGGACGACAGCCAGGGGCCGGCCTATGAGTACTTCGGCCTCACCACCGACGACCTGCTGCGCACCCACACCATCGACGACAAGGTCCCCGTCCCAGACTGCACCTCCAACAGCAACAACTACTTCTTCCGCAACGGCCTCTACTTCTCCGCCTATGACCCCGACGCCCTGACCGCCCTCTTCCAGCGGGCCCTGGCCGCCGGGCAGCGCCAGGTCAGCGTCCGCTATGCCGACGCGGCCTACCCCGCCGCCTGCGCCGCCCTGTTTGACCAGGGCCAGCTCAACACCCTGCTGGGCCGGGCCAGAGAGGCCCTGGACAGCCCCGTCTCCCTGGCCGGCTCCCTCTGGTATACCCGCAATGAGACCATGGGCACCCTGTCCTTCCTGCTGCCCCTGTCCTCATCCCCCGGCGCCGCGCCGGAGGGTTCCGCCCCATAAAAACCGCGCCCCG
>OLOA01003176.1_pt1 | contig 13734 bp, 15 predicted proteins | sample 1672201 | NCBI WGS metagenome assembly OLOA01 (sample SAMEA3136658, study PRJEB25190) | human gut metagenome
CCTACCCGGCCACCGACACGCTCAACCCGCTACACCCTCGTTCGTGAAGAGCCGCTTTTCCGTCCCTGATGGCCTGGTGGCCCAAAGGTGGCCCATCCCACGTTGCGGCGCAGGAGCCAGCGCGTCAGCTTCCGGTGCCGACGATCTCGCGCAGCGCGCGCACATGACCGTCGAAGGCGAGCCTCCCCGGCCCGGTCAGCGAGAGCCACATGATCCGGCGCCCGTCGCTGCGCTCGGTGGAGGCGGCCTTGCGGGAGGTCACATAGCCCGCTGCGGTGAGGGTCTTGACATGCTTGGACAGCGTCGCATCCGACACCTCCAGGGAATCGCGCAGCAGCGCGAAATCAAGCCCATCGACAGGGCGCAGCAGCCCACAGATGCGAAGCCGCAACGGCGCATGGATCACCGCATCAAAGCGTGCCTCAACCACGGCGTACGCGTTCCACGGCGCTTCGATAGGCGACGCCGGACAGCCACGTGGTGACCCCGAAGGCGACCAGGCTCATCACCCCGACCAGCCAGGCCATCCCCAGGGAGACGGCTCCCAATGACACGCTGAACAGGAGCAGGCAGGCCACGAGCACCGCGAGCATCGCTCCGTTGGCCCGGGCCCCCAGGGCGCGGAACCTGATTCCGGTCCCACGTCGCACCAGATGGGCGATGACCAGTGCCACCGGCAGGGTCATCCATCCCGCCAGCGGCGGCTCGTAACCCGACCCCGGCGTGGTCGTGACCGCCGAGCCGACCCACCAGGCCGCCAACGCGCCGAAGGCAGCCATCAATGCCCACGGCACCGCCAACCGGTCCGCAAGGCGATGGCGGTCGGCGGACAGTGCGTCCAGTGTCGCGGCGGCCTCGTCACGGTGACCGTCGCCTGCGCTGCCCTCGGCGTGTGGACCCTTGGCCCCGTGGAAGTTCCCGGCCCCGCCAGATTCGCTTTCCATGATGGAAAGTCTACGAAAAGGGTTTCCGGGTCGGCAACCCAAACGGGCGACGCGCTCCGTCATGGAGGGCGCCCCACGCCCGGTAGGGGCGCTACCGGGCACAACACGCGGCTACCACCGCACCGTGATCACGGCCAGGAGCGCAGGGCCACCTCTGAAAGGCTGGGCACATGTCCCCCGCATTGCCAGCACGTTCCACGCTGTTCGGACCCTCGCTGGTGGTCACCGGGTTGTTCTGCCAGGAGACCGGTGCGTCGATCGCGGTGATGTTGTTCCCCGCGGTGGGTCCTGCCGGGATCGTCGCGTTGCGCCTGGTCTTCTCGGCCATCATCCTCTGCGCCGTGGCGCGCCCCTCGCTGCGGGGACGTCGCCCCATCGCCTGGTACACCGCCATAGCCTTCGGCCTGGTGCTCACCGGAATGAACCTGTTCTTCTACCTTGCGTTGGACCGACTCCCCCTGGGCACGACGGTGACCATCGAGTTGTTGGGCCCCCTGACACTGTCGGTGGTGGCCGGACGTCGATGGATGAACCTGGTGTGGGCCGGGTTGGCACTCGTCGGGGTGGTGCTGCTCGGGGGTTCGGCCACCCACCTTGATCCGTTGGGCGTGGCGTTCACCCTGGTGGCCGCCGCCTTCTGGGCGGGGTACATCCTGCTGTCGAAGGCCACGGGCAGGCACTTCGCGGGCATCCAGGGCCTGGCCGTCGCGATGGTGGCGGGTTCGGTGGTCACGGTGCCCATCGCGCTGGCAACCACCGGTAGTCGCCTGTTCGGGCCCCATGTGCTCATTGCGGGGCTGGGGATTGCGCTGCTGTCATCGGTTGCGCCCTATGCGCTGGAGATGACCGCCCTGCGGCGTACCCCGGCGGCGACGTTCGCGATCCTGTTGGCCCTGGCGCCGGCCGTGGCCGCGGCAGCCGGCTTCTTCATCCTCGGACAAACCATGACCATCCACGACGTATTCGGCATCGTGGCGGTGATCTGCGCAAGTATTGGCGCAGTATGCACACCACCGGGAAAGCCGGGAGGTCGCCAGAAGGCCTGACGACGACACCCGGCACTCCGCAACCGCCCGGTCAGGATCGTCCCGGTCAATTCACCGTGACGCCCCCGACGTGCGGTTCCGGTCCATCGCACGTGAGAGGCAGGCGCCATGAGGGCTGCAGTCGTCGAGGAATTCGGGTCACCACCCCGATGGACCGAGGTCCCCGATCCGGTTGCCACCGGTCGGCATGAGGCGGTTGTCGACGTCGTGGCGGTGGGGCTCCATCCCCGGGTGCGTTCGCAGGCGGCCGGATCGCACTACACGAGCACTGATGAGCTGCCCCTGATCCCGGGCATCGACGGCGTCGGACGCGATGCCGAGGGCCGTCTGCGTTACTTCGTGCTGCGTGACACCGTGCACGGTTCCATGGCGCAGCGGGCCGTGATCGATGTGCGCCACAGCGTCCTGCTTCCGCCCGGTGCCGACCCGGCCCAGGTGGCGGCGGTGATGAATCCGGCCATGTCGTCATGGATCGCCCTGCGCCAGCGCGTCGGCCTGCGAGCCGGCCAGTCGGTGCTGGTCCTGGGGGCCACCGGCAATGCCGGCGCGATGGCCGTGCGCGTGGCACGGCGCCTGGGGGCGGGCCGGGTGATCGCCGTGGGTCGTGGCGCGCAGCGCATGGCCGCAGCGGACCCCGATGCGATCGTCGCGCTGGATGATGCGCCCGATCGGGTGGCTGAACAGCTCGGCCGGGCGGCCAGCGATGTTGACGTGGTGCTGGACTACTTGTGGGGCCGGCCCACCGCCGACGCCCTACGGGCGATCGTGCCGGCACGCCATGACGACGACCAGAAGCTCACCTGGGTGCAGATCGGTTCCGTCGCGGGAACCGAGTCCCCGATTCCCTCGGCCGCGCTGCGGGCGACCCGCCTGGACATTGTGGGCAGTGGGCAGGGCTCGGTTCCCGCAACGCGCATCGTTGCCGAGCTCGGCGAACTGCTCGATGAGGTCGCCGCCGGGCACTTCACCAGCGACGTCCTCACCATGCCCCTGTCGCAGGTGGGGCAGGCATGGCTCACCGGGACCCACGGGACGCAACGGGTCGTCCTCGTGGCCTGACCGCGAGGCCCCGGCACGTGTGGGCGTCCAGGTGTGCCCGGCGCATCAATGCCGGCCGGGACCGCCCGGTGCGGCGGGCCCGTCCGGGCGATGTGCCAGTGCTGAGAGCCGTGAGACGATCTGCTGGCGCACGCCCGGGGACAACGCGTGGGTCGACAGTGACTCATACAGCCACAGTCCGTCAGCCGCCAGGCGTGCCACGGCATGGTCGAGTTCGGCGTCGCCCATCGGCTGATCCGTGTCCAGGGCGGGGGTCCACCGCGACATCACGGCGTGCCAGGGGGCGTACGCCTGCGGGTCGTCGACGGTCTCCAGCATGAGCAGCAATTCGGCGCGCGAGGAGCTGTGGCTCGAGTCGCGGGCATAGGCAGCAAGCTTGTCACCCTGCGAGGCAGATTCGACGGGCGTGCCCAACTGTGCCTCGAGGTCCAGCTGCCACTGGTGGGCCAGGTACTCCTGGAGCGCCAGCAACAGGGCCTCCCTGGTGGGGAAGTGATACACGACGCCGGCCTTGGTCACTCCGGCTGCGGTGGCCACGGACTCGAAGGTGACGGCACTGACACCTCCCCGCTCCACCACGCCCAGGGCGGCCCCAAGGATCGCATCGCGCTTACTCGGACGCATTGTCGCTCCCTCGCTGGTCGTCTGGTCAGTGGTTGTCGGAGAATTCCTGGGAGCGCGAGCCCGGGCCGTAGTGGCGCAGGAGCCGGGCGGTTGCTGCCGCGCCCAGTGCCAACACCACGGTGAGCACGATCATCGTCACCAGGAATCCGTTGTCGAACGCCGCATTGGCGGCACCGACGATCGCCTGATCACCCTGCGCGACGCCGATCGCCTCGGTCAGACTGGAGCGTGCCACGGCCGGGGTGCCCGGGGGAAGCCGGACGGTCGCGCTGTAGATGAAGTTCAGCATGCTACCCAGGACGGCCACCGCAATCAGGGAGCCGAACTCGTAGGAGACCTCCTCCACCGAGGAGGCCATGCCCGCGCGCCTGGCGCTGACATTGCCGACGATGGCGGTGGAGGCCACCGACATCACCGCGCCGAGGCCGATGCCGGAGATCAGGAGTCCGGCCACCATCAACCAGAACAAGTGGTCCTCGATGCCGAAGATCATCACCGCAGTGCCGATCGCACTGACCGCCAGCCCTCCGGCGATGAGCGGCAGCAGTCCCACCCGATCCAGGTACAGGCCCCCCAGCAGGCTGGTGGGCAGCGATCCGATGGCCACCACGGTGACCAGCAGGCCCGCCTCCAGTGGGGTGAAGCCCTCGACCAGCTGGAAGCGTTGGGTTGTCATGAGCTGGGCGCCGCTCACGGCGAACATCGAGATGGCCGCGGCGAGCACGCCGGCGGAGAACGCACGATTGCGAAAGATCGCGAAGTCCAGGAGAGGATCGTTCGACCGCTGTTGTCGTCGCACGAAGCTGGTCAGGCCGAGCCCTGCGGCCACGGCGCCCAGGACAACCACGGTCCAGTTGGGCGGCACATTGGCCAGCTCCTTGAGCAGGAACACGGCACCCACCAGTCCCACCATGGCCTGGAGCGAGGAGATCGCATCCCAGTGCTTGCTCGGATCGGGGTCATTCGGCGGCGCGACCACCACGGTGGCGATCAGGGCAATGACCACGAACGGGATGCCGATGAGGAAGACCGAACCCCACCAGAAGTGCTCCAACAGCAGGCCTCCGACGATCGGCCCGATCGCCGAGCCGACCACCGAGACCGTGCCCCACACGGCAATTGCAAAGTTTCGTTCCCGTTCGACATCGAAGCTCAGCCGGATGAGGGCCAGGGTCGCCGGCATCATCGCGGCTGCGCCCACCGCGATCACCGCCCGCGAGGCGATGAGCCATGCGGGGCTCGGGGAGAAGGCCGCGGCGGCCGAGGCGACGCCGAAGATCACCAGGCCGATGAGGAACATCCTGCGATGCCCCACGCGGTCCCCCAGCGTGCCAGCGCCCAGCAGCAGCCCGACGATCACGACGGGATATGCGTTGATGATCCACAGTGTCTGCGACCCATTGGCCCCCAGCTCCTCGGTCAGGAGCGGTAGGGCGGTGTAGAGGATCGAGTTGTCCAGGGTGATGAGCAACAGGCCGATGGAGACCGTCGCCAGCAGCGTCCAGCGCTGTCGCTTCGTCAATGACACGTGGTGATGCCTTCCCATTTCGACCCGCGTAACCCTACCAACCGTATGGTTATCCCACGAGTCGGCAGACGTCCTCCCGACGGGGCATGGGACGATTGATCCGCATTCGACAAAGGAGTATCCATGGCCGTCCCCCGGACCAAGGACGAGCTGCTGGTGGCGATCGCCGACAACTATGCGAAGTTGTCGATCGACCTGGGGCGCGTGCCGGCGTCGCGGGCCCGCGAGGCGTCGATGCCGGGCCATGTCGCCGGAACGGTGATGAGCCCGGCCGACCTGGTGTCGTACCTGGTGGGCTGGAATGAGCAGGTGCTGGAATGGTTCACCGAGCGCCAACGCGGCGTCGAGCCGGATTTCCCGGCCAGGGGGCTGGGCTGGAACCAGCTGGGCGAGCTTGCCCAGCGCTTCTACGCCGACCATGGGGAGCTCACCTGGCCACAGCTGCTGGATCGGCTTGCACGGGCCGAACAGGGGCTCATCGAGCTGGTCAGTGCCCACGACGACACCGAACTCTATGGGCGGCCCTGGTATCGCACCCACACCGCCGGGCGGATGATCCAGTTCAACAGCTCATCGCCGTATGCGAATGCACGGCGACGAATCAGGGCGTGGCTGCGCGACCAGGGACTCTGACCGGCGGCCGGGACGCCCGGGGGTGCGACCCGGTTCAGCGGTCCTTGCGCTTCGCGCGGGCCCGCACCTGGATGTGCACCGGTGACCCCTCGAAACCGAATTCCTCACGCAACTTGCGTTCCACGAAACGCACATAGCCGGCGTCCATCAGGCCGCTGGTGAACAGGATGAACGTCGGGGGACGATTCTGGGCCTGCGTGCCGAACAGGATGCGCGGCTGCTTGCCGCCCCGCACCGGATGGGGGTTCGCGGCGACGATGCGGCCGAGGAAGGCATTGAGCTTGCCCGTCGAGACACGCGTCTCCCAGCCGGCCAGGCTCTTGTTGACCGCCTTGGCGATCTTGTCGACGTTACGGCCGGTCAGCGCCGAGATGTTGACCGTCGGGGCCCACTTCCAGGTCTGCAGGTCCTGCTCGATCTCGCGGCCGAGGTAGCGATGGCGTTCCTCGTCGGTGAGGTCCCACTTGTTGAAGGCGACGACCATGGCACGTCCGGCTTCCTCGACGCTGGACAGGATCTTCAGGTCCTGGTCGCTGATCGGCTCAGAGGCGTCGATGACGACCACGCACACCTCGGAGCGCTCAATGGCGGCCTGGGTGCGCAGCCACGCGTAGTACTCCGAGCCGCTGGCCTCCTTGACGCGCTTGCGGATGCCGGCGGTGTCGATCAGCCGGAACGGCTCCCCCGCGATCGTCACGAGTTCGTCCACGGGATCCACGGTGGTGCCGGAGACATCGCTGACCACCGAACGCTGGGCGCGCGCCAACCGGTTCAGCAGCGAACTCTTGCCCACATTCGGCTTGCCGACGATCGCCACGCGATGTGGGCCGCCGACCTCGTCGGGTTCGACGGCGGAGGTCTTCGGCAGCACCTTCACCAGGGCATCCAGCAGGTCTCCCGAACCGCGTCCGTGCAGGGCGGAGACCGGATAGGGCTCCCCAAGTCCCAGTTGCCACAGCGACGACGCCTCGGCCTCCACGCGTTCGTCGTCCACCTTGTTCGCCGCGAGGACCACTGGCTTGCCCGAGCGTCGCAGCACCTTCACCACGGCCTCGTCCTCGTCGGTCAGGCCCACCTTGGCGTCCACCACGAACAGCACGGCGTCGGCGAGTTGGATCGCCATTTCGGCCTGCTCGGCGATGTGCGCGGACATGCCCTCGGCCTTGGCGATCCAGCCGCCGGTATCGACGAGGACGAATTCGCGGCCGGCCCAGTTGGCGTCGTAGCTCACCCGGTCACGGGTCACCCCCGGCGTGTCCTGGACGACGGCCTCGCGGCGCCCGAGGATCCGGTTGACCAGGGTGGACTTGCCCACATTGGGACGCCCGACCACGGCAACCACCGGACGGGTGGACTGGGCTTGCGCAGTCTCGGCGATAGTCATGGACCCAACGCTAGTCGATCGCGCGAAGCCCCCGGACCACCAAGCCCCACGGACCACGACGTACTCAGGCCCCCGGGACGCCGCGCGCCTCCCGCCGGTCCCCTCGCACCTGCCTCAACGCAGTTCGGTGGGCACCAGGCCAACCACCTGATCGATCACCTGGCCGAGGTCAAGGTAGGTCGAGTCAATGAGCGTCACGCCCGGTGCCGGCTTGTCGAACTCGCTCATCGTGGAATCCTTGCGGTCCCGGTCGACGATCGACGAGGACACCCGATGGCGATCGACCTTGCCGAGCAGTTGTGCTTCGCGTCGCGCGATGCGGGTCTCGGCGTCGGCGACCAGGAGCACGCGCACCCGGGCCTGCGGCCACACCTGGGTGGTGACATCGCGTCCCTCGGCCACGATGCGGGGATTGCGGTTGATGATCTGGCGCATGTGCGAGGTCAGCAGCGTGCGGATCTCCGGCGTGGTGGCCACGGCACTGACGGCGTCCGAGATGCGCGGGTCGCGGATCTCGCGGGTCACGTCGTGACCGTCCACGATGATCGTCGGGTGGCGGGGATCGAGTCCCATCTGCAGGTCGGCGGTTTCGGCCCGGGCGAACAGGGCCGAATGGCTCGTCGGGTCGACCCCATCAGTGAGGCAGGCCCAGCTGATGGCCCGGTACATGGCCCCGGTATCCAGATAGGCCATGGACAGGCGGCAGGCGACCCCGCGCGCCGTACTCGACTTACCGGCCCCGCTGGGACCATCAATCGCAATCACCAATGCCGGCTTGTCAGCCATGGCCCTCTCCTCGATCGTTGTTGACGTTGCTCATTGCACTCACGAGCGCAGGTCCCATCCGGCCCGCACCATGGCGGCCCTCAGGTCGGGAGCCCGCTCGGCGTCGACGGCCACCGACAGGTAGCCGACTTCCCGGGACAATCCGTGCTCGATGGACAGATCCTCAATGTTGATTCCCTGCGCCTGGATGTCGGTGAACAGCCGTGCCAGCGCACCGGGTGTATCCGGGATCTCCACGACCACCGCGGACATGTCCCCGATCTTGCGGCCGTGCTTTCCGGGTAGCGCCGCGACGCCCTCGCGACCGCGCTCGACGAGGTCGGCAATCGCGTCGGGGTCGTCGAGCTGGTCAATGAGCCTGTCGAGGTCGCCGCGGATCGCCCTCAGCTGGGTGCCGATCTCGGTGCTGTTGGCGGTGATGATCTGGCGCCACAGGGCCGGATCGGACCCGGCGATGCGCGTGACATCGCGCACGCCCTGCCCGGCCAACAGCAGGTCGGAGGCGGGGACGTCACGCAGTCGTGCGGCGGTCAGGCTGCTCATCAGTTGTGGCATGTGGCTGATCTCGGCCACGGCGCGGTCGTGCTCGTCGGCATCCAGGTGCACCACATGGGCACCGCACATCACCGCGAGCCGTTCGACCATGCGTTGGGAAGCCTCGTTCCCGGTGCCTCGCGCCACCACCCAGGTGCGATCCACGAACAAGGTGGCGGTGGCGGTCAGGGGCCCGCTGTACTGCGAGCCGGCCATCGGGTGCGAGCCGACATAGCGCGACAGATCGCGTCCCCGGGTCCTCAGGTCCGCCAGGACGGGCGCCTTGACGCTGGCGACGTCGGTGACCACCGCATTGCGGTAGTGCGACAGGGCCCAGTCCACGACCTCGGGCACGGCCTGCGGGGGCACGGCGACGACCACCAGGTGCACGGAGGTGGGGATGGGATGTTCGACCGAGCCGGCGCCCAGGCCTGCGGCCACGACGGCATGTGAGCGATAGCGGTCACGCAGCCGGACGTCCTCGCCGACTGCGGTGAGGGCACATCCGATCGATGCGCCGACCAGCCCGGTGCCCATGATGACCACCGGGCTGAGGGGTTGCGATTCTTCGTCGTCGGCCGTGGAGGTGGAGCGGGCCACGTCAGGATTCCTTTCCGAGCAGCCCGGCAACCTGGGCAACATCAAGGCGGACAAACTTGCGTGAGGGGATGCGCGTGCGGTCGAGCACTGCGACTTCGACATCGGCGGGACCGAGTTCAGGTGACCCACCCCGACGCAGGGCATCCATGGCGGTGCTGACCACCATCGCGAGCGGCGCGGTGGGATCCAGCCGGGTGCGCAGGACATCCTGCACGGCACCCGGGTGGCCGCCGATCACGGCGAAGGGGCCCTCGTCGGAGACCGAGCCGTCGAAGTTGATGCGATACAGCCGGTCGGCGTGGTCGCCGCCCTGTGCCACGGCGGTGTCGGGATGGGCATCGCCCACCTCGGCCACGACAAGTTCGACCTCATAGGGCTTCTCCGCACCGGCGCTGAAGGCGGTCCCCAGCAGCTGGGCATAGGAATTGGCCAGCGCCCGGGCGCTCACGTCGGCACGGTCGTAGGCGTAGCCGCGCAGGTCCGCATAGCGGATTCCTGCCACCCGGAGGTTCTCGAACTCGTGATAGCGGCCAACGGCCGCGAAGCCGATCCGGTCGTGGATCTCCGACACCTTGTGCAACGTGTGCGAAGGGTTCCCGGCCAGGAAGACGATCCCATCGTGGTAGCGCGCGGTGATCGCCGAGCGTCCCCGCGCGATTCCCTTGCGGGCGAATTCGGCCCGGTCCTTCATCATCTGATCGGGCGAGATGTAGAACGGCATGCTCATGAGCTGGCTGCCCCCGGTCCGTTGGGGCGGCCATGGCGTCCCGACATCATCGTGTTGGTGAGCCCGGCCACCGCGTCGTCGGAGAACCCGTGGACCCCCTGCTCGGACGCTGACATGACTACCGGGTAGATCGCCCGGATCAGGTCTGGTCCGCCGGTGGCCGAGTCGTCATCGGCTGCGTCGAACAGTGCCTGGATACACACCAGGGCAGCCTCATCGCGCTCGAGGTCGGGGTGGTGCAGCTTCTTGAGGGATCCCCGCGCGAAGGCTGATCCCGAACCGATGGAGGCGAATTCTGACTCCTCGTAATGTCCGCCGGTGGCGTCATAGCTGACCACACGTCCCTCGCGGCGATGTGGGTCCCAGCCCGCAAGCAGGGGCACGACGACGAAGCCCTGCAGGGCCATCGTGAGCTGCTCGCGGATCATGGTGGCCAACCGGTTCGCCTTGCCCTCGAAACTGAGTGAGGCGCCTTCCAGCTTCTCGTAGTGGGACAGCTCCAGGCGATAGAGCCGGGCCAGGTCGATGGCCATTCCGGCGGCACCCGCCACGCCGATCAGTGTCGCCTCGTCCGCGGCGAAGACCTTCTCGATATCGCGCTGAGCGATCTCGTGTCCCCGGGTGGCCCGCCGGTCGCCGGCCATCACCACGCCGTCGCGGTACTTGACGGCCACGATGGTGGTCGCCCGGGTGGGCTGCACGCCGTCGGTGCCGACGCCGGCGGTGGCCAGCAATTCGGGGTGCACGGCGTGCAGGAGGTCGACCAAGGAGCTCGTCGAGGCGCTCATCAGGGCGTCATCCAGACCGGGACGAGCGTGGGGGCGCGACCATTGGGTCTCGTTCATCCGATCCAGACTACTCATCGTGGCCGTCTCCGGGCGCGGGCTGGGCCCGCTGCGCACCATCGGCGGGGTGAATGCTGCGTTGGGCATCGACATGGCGTCTCAGGGCGCGCTTGACGGCCGGGGCGATCTGGTCGGAGTCGTCGAGGGATCGCTGCCGGTTTGCGGCCAATTGCTCGGGCAGGACATTGCGCGGCACCGGTCCGGCATAGTCGGCGCCGTAGGCGGCGGGTGCGGGACGGCGCTTCTTCATGGGCGCATCGACGCCGGGGGCCATCCGCCGGGAGATCACCAGGAATCCCGTGTGGCCGTGTCCGCCATGGCCGGGCCTGATCGCCAAGCCCTCCGCGTGCCATTCGCGGACGTCGGTTTCGGTCAGCGACGGTTCGGTGAAGCCACCGTGGTAGCGCAGCTGGTCAGCCACCCTTCCCAGCTGCGTGGTGGTGGCGACGTAGCAGCACAGCAGCCCGCCGGGCACCAGGCGCTCGGCTACTGCGTCGATGCAGTCCCAGGGGCTCAGCATGTCGAGCACGGCACGATCGATCGGTTCATCGGCGATCTCGTCGACCAGGTCGCCCACCGTGATCGTCCAGCCCGGGTGGGTCCCCCCGAGGAAGGAGGTGACATTGAGCTCGGCGACGTCGGCGAATTCCTGGCGTCGCTCGTAGCTGTGCAGGGTGCCCGTCGGTCCGATGGCACGCAGGAGAGACAGGCTGAGCGCCCCCGATCCCACGCCTGCCTCGAGCACACGGGCACCCGGAAAGATGTCGGTCCACATCAGGATCTGGGCGGCATCCTTGGGGTAGATCACCGCTGCCTCGCGGGGCATGCCGACGGTGTACTCGTAGAGCAGGGGCCGGAAGACGGTGAACTGGGCGCCACCGGCGGTGGTGACCACGCCGCCCTCGGGTCGCCCGATCATCTCGTCATGGTTCACCGCACCCTTGGTGGTGTGGAAGTCCTTGCCGACCTCCAGGACGAGGGTGTGGCGTCGGCCCTTGATGTCGGTCAGGGTCACCCGTTCGCCGGCTCTCAACGGTCCGGTGTGCACGCCGGACAGGGCGGCTGGATCGAGCTGGCTCATTGGCTGTCCTCCTTGTGGGCACTGTGGGCACCGTGGGCGCGGACCATGGCTGCCAGGTCGGCCACGGTGAGGCCGACGAGGCTGTCGCGCCGCAATTGACCCGCCACCGAGGGCAGGGGCGCCACCGAGGGGATGCCGATCACCAGGGCGCCGGAGCGCTGCCCCGCTTCGCATCCGGTGGGAGAGTCCTCCAGCACGACGCACTGCCCGATGGGCACCTGCAGCGTTGCGGCGGCCAGTAGATAGCAGTCCGGCGCGGGCTTTCCGTGCTCGACCATGGGACCGGCGATGAGCGCCTCGAACGGGTCGGGGATGCCCAGTGCCGCGACGCCGGCCCGCAACAGCGATTCGGGGCTTGATGAGACCAGTGCGCAGGGCACGGCGGCGGCACCGAGCGCGTCCAGTAGTTCGAGGGCCCCGGGACGCAGCGGGGCCTGACCGGCACGCACCTGGTCGACGACACCGGCGCTGACCGACTGGTAGATGTCCCAGGGATCCATTCCGGTGGTTCCGGTTTCCTCCGCGATGCGTTGGCCCAGGGCGTTGCCGAGGGTGCGCCACGAGGCGCCGATGTACCCCCGGGCGTCGTCGAGGGTCCACACGGCCGAGTGCGATGCCACATAGGCGATCTCGCTGGCCATCCAGGCCGGCTCGGTGTCCAGGATCGTGCCGTCGAAGTCCCACAGCACGGCGGCGGGCAGTCGCGGCGATACGGAAGTCACGAGGAGCCATTGTCCCAGTTGGACGGCGGCAATGCCCAATTGTGGCCGCGCGGGGCCCGCTCCGGACGGCCGGTCGTGTCCCGTGGGGTGGTTCCGACGGCTTTCCACAGCCGGCACGGGCGGCTGATGGGGTCTCTAGGATGATCGCAATTGCACATGCCGCCCAGTCGCGAAGGAACGCCCATGAGCATCCCCCAACCGCCCGACGACGCCGCAACCCGGGGTGCCCAGCCCCCGCCCGACCGTCCGCCCGAGGGGGCGGCCGAACAACCGCCGCCACCCTTCCAGCCGGCCCCGCCCTTCTTCCCACACGTGGTCGGCGGCTATCCGCCGGCCGCTCCCCCCGCCGGGCTGAAGCGCGGGTTCGGCCAGGGAATGGGCGTGGCGCTGGGCATCGGCGCGGTGTTGTGTGCGCTCAGCCTGATCAGTGCCATCGCCATGGTCGCCCTGGTGGGCGTCGCGCGTATCGGACGGGCCAACACCTCTGCCGAGACCAGCGTCACCAAGACCCTGTGGGGTTCCAGCAGCGCCAAGAACACACTGCGTGCGATCTCGGTGTCGGGGACCATCCAGGCATCGGGTGGATCGTCGTCGGGCATGTTCAGCTCGGCCACCTATGGCTATGACGTCGCCAAGCTGATCGACTCGCTCACCGCTGACAGTGCCGCCGGCCTCGTGCTGCTCATGGACACCCCCGGTGGGTCGATCAACGGTTCCCGGGCGATCGCCGACGCGGTCGACCGATACGAGCAGCGCACCGGGAAGAAGAGCTTCGCCTTCGTCGAGGGGATGTCCGCATCCGGGGGCATGTATGCGATGGCCGGGGTGAACCGGATCTATGCCGACCAGGGGACGATGGTCGGCAGTATCGGCGTGATCATGGGGCCCTTCGCCCGCTATCGCGATGTCACTGCGGTGGATGGCGGCCTGTTGGGCAACGGTGTCACCGCCAGTGGCGGCATTGACCAGTTCTACCTGACCCAGGGAGAGGCCAAGGACTTCGGCAATGCCTTCCGCGACATGACCCAGAAGGAACGTGACGTGTACACCGCAGGCCTTTCCCGGGAATATGACGCCTTCGTGAACTGGGTGTCGACGTCGCGGGGCATCGCCCCCGAGACGATCCGCAACGACCTGGGCGCCTATATGTTCGATGCCCAAACCGCTGAATAGCCCCGGGTCTGGTGGAGGCTCTGAATCCACGGGAGGATGAGGAGCATG
>OLOA01003180.1_pt1 | contig 13715 bp, 10 predicted proteins | sample 1672201 | NCBI WGS metagenome assembly OLOA01 (sample SAMEA3136658, study PRJEB25190) | human gut metagenome
TTAATCTTATTCTAATCTTTTCCTTGACTGCCATTATCGTCGCCTCCTTAAAAATGTTAGTTGGCGGGCGTTGCTTTTCAAAACTTTTTGAAACTCTGCCGGGTGTTTCCTCACCCCGCATTAAAAAACCCGTTTAACTATTCAGTTAACCGGGAAGTTCTGAAAGCGTTTGAGCGCAGTTATGGCAAAGCAACCCCATTGCCACTCAATCGCTCTGTGTTTCAATTTAATCGCCCGGTTTAAAATCGGACATACTCCACGGAAAAACCGGCTTAATGCCGCAACCTCCCGCTTCATCGCATATCTTGTGCAGTCACACAAGCATTATTATAAACGAAATACCGCATTATTTCAACCTTTTCGGCAAAATAAGCGGTATAGAAGTTTTTGAAATATTTTTAATTAATTTTGTTTAATTTGTACATACTCCCGTTTGCCGATTTTATGTTATAATTAGGCAGACGAAAATGTCTTTTCTATACTATTGTATATAAGGGACTCCATTTTGTCAATTGTGCAGTTTTATGAAAAGGAATGACAGACAATGAAACATTTGTATTTTGGTGACGGTAAGGGCAAAACCACAGCCGCTGTAGGAATTGCCGTCAGGGCGGCGGGCAGTAACCTCAAGGTGCTGTTTGTGCAATTTTTAAAAACGGAATTTTCGGGTGAACGCCATGTTCTCAGTCACACCGAGAATGTGACTCTCACGCTCTGCCCCGCCGACCTCAAGTTCACATTTCAGATGAACGAAAAGGAAAAGGCTCAGGCGGCAAAAATTTTCAAGGGTATTTTTGACCACAGTGTCACACTTGCCCTGACCGAAAAGTACGACATGGTTGTATTTGACGAGATTATTGACGCAATCAATGCTGAAATGCTCACCGAATCCGAGGTTGTTGAGTTCATCACCAACGCTCCCTCAAGCATGGAGATCATTATGACAGGTCATAACCCGTCACAAAAAATGATTGACCTTTGCGATTATGTGACCGAGTTCAAAAAAATCAAGCACCCCTATGACCGAGGCATCACCGGCAGAATCGGTGTTGAATTTTAATTTTAAGTTTGTGGAGATAGTTTAATTTACAAAAAACATAAAACGCTCGAGCGTAGCGCTTATAAAATCGTATCCGACACCACCCGATTTATGGGTGGTTATTTTTTGCATTGTTTTATGGGGAATGTGGGATATAACGGATTAAAAAACGGCTGTCACTTGACGAAAGTCAATTCATCAGCAACAGCCGCTTTTAATTCAATTGAATATTAAAGAACTTACTTGAGCCATACGATATCCGTATCGGTTGCAAGGTTGTCAATTCCGTAAAGCACAACAACCTGTTCGGGGTTGTAGGTTGTCACAAGGTCTGACACGCTTTCCTTATAATAACGCAGGTCAACCAGAACCACCTTGCTGTAGTTTTCTGCAAGGAACGGTGCAAGGCTGTGCGAAAAGCTGTCCTTGATGAGAAGAATTGTGCCGTTCTTTGCATTTGTGTTTGTAATCTCCGTGAGAGCGTGATTGCCGTCAATAAACACGGGGTACTTGTCGTCCTCTTTGAGATGGTCGGTAAAGTACATTGAACCCGAAGTTTTAATATTTGCGCCCTCGGTGATTTTTACGGAGATATTCCTGTCGGAATTTTTAGGGTTATTCCAAATTTCGATATTATCGGGCGGTGTGAGCCAAAAACCGCTTGAAGAATATGTTGTGCCGTAAAAGTCGGGGTAGCTGTCTTTTTTCAGGGTTGAATCATCAATCGGAGTAATGTCGAGTGCCTTGCAAAGCTCTTGGTAGCCCGTGTAAGCACCCTTTGTTGTCCAATGGTGGTCGGTTTTGTAGTAAAGCTGACTGCCGTTTTTGTATTCGCTCTTAAAGCGTTCACGCAAATCGACAAATCCGATTTTATCCTTCGAAAGCGTTGAAGAAATCTTGCTTATATCCTCATCATCGTTGTATTTATCGTGGAATGTCGGAAGCACATCATCAACAATATATCCTGTTGACGGAACAAGCATAACCGTTGTCGGAGTGTCGATTGATTTTGCAAAATCCGCAACCGCACCGATATTCTTATCGAGGTTGTTCTCAGTCGAAACAGGCTTGTTGATAAGGTAGCCGTTTTTGCAGTTATACACACCGCTTGCACCGTTGTTACCCTCTGCAAGGGCGGTGTATGCGTTAAGACCTACCCATGTGTTTCTCTGCGGAAACCTGTCGGCAAAGAATGTTTCAAACTCACTGCCGAAATCACCCGAAAGCAATTTTTCGGCTGTAACCTCCGGAAACTTCTGCAAGTATCTTTTTTCGGAAGAGCTGTAGTCGGGCTTCGGAGAAAAGATAAACCACAAAGCCATTCCGTATATAAAAATCAGAAATACAACCGCAGGAATGTATTTTCCGATTTTATTTCTGTTATCAGCAAAACGCATATATATTCACCTGACTTTTTCTAATTGTTCACAGCCGTTTTAAAATCTGAAATAAAGGAACGGGTTGTAGCTCTGATTAACAAGGCTTGCCGTGCTGACAGCAAGAACACCCATACAGTAGAGTGTTTCGGGAATCCACATAAAGCGTGTGTGTTCAAAGCGTGTGTAAAGCATTGTTGCAAGCGGAGTTGACGCAACAGCCGCAATAATAAGCATTGGCAGGTTGCTCATAATAAGATTGAACGCCTGATCGCCGCAAATTCCGTTGCCGAAATTGAAAAGGTCAACCATAAACTCACCGAGCTGTCCGACATCCGTGAAGTAGAAAAGCCCCCAACCGATGATTATGATAAACAGAGTGTAAATGTGCTGAACAAATGACGGCAGTCTGTCGAGAAATTTTTTGAGTACGAATTTTTCAAGAATAAGAAGAAGTCCGTAGTAAAGTCCCCAAAGTACAAAGTTGTATGCCGCACCGTGCCAAAGTCCTGTAAGTCCCCACACGATGAGAAGGTTAAGAATCTGCCTTTTAACGCCCTTTCTGTTACCGCCGAGAGGAATATAAACATATTCTTTGAACCATGTCGAAAGGGAAATGTGCCATCTTCTCCAAAAGTCTGTAATCGACTTTGCGATGTAGGGATAGTTAAAGTTTTTAAGAAACTCGAATCCCATCATATTGCCAAGACCGCAAGCCATATCGGAGTAACCCGAGAAATCAAAGTAAATCTGGAATGTATAGGCTATCATACCCACCCATGTTCCGACAACACCGTTTTCATCGGTTGTTGCAAAAATGTTTTTTGTGAGCGTTCCCATGGTGTTTGCGATAATTACCTTTTTTGCAAGACCGACCATAAAGAGCTTCACGCCCCTTGTGAACATTTCAAGCGTTTCACGGCGGTTTACAAGCTGTTCGGCAACATCACGGTAACGGACAATCGGACCTGCAATAAGCTGCGGAAAAAGTGCAACATAAGTACCGAAGTTGATGAAGTTCTTCGACACGGGCGCATCGTCACGGTAAACATCAATAACATAGCTCATTGTCTGGAATGTGTAGAAGCTGATGCCGATCGGCAGGCTGATTTGAAGCTCCGGAATATTGAGAAACGGCAGCATATTGAGCGTTTCGGTTATCATTCCCGTATATTTAAACACCGCAAGAATACCTATATCAAGCACGCAGGTCAGAATCAGAAACAGCTTTTTCTTTTTGGCGTCGGCTCTGTATTTGTCAACAAGCCAACCGCCTATATAGTTGAAGAAGATGTTGAACACCATAAGCAGAACAAGCCTAGGTTCGCCCCAACCGTAGAATATAAGGTTTACGATAAAGAGAAAAATATTACGTCCCTGTCTTGGCACAAGATAATAGGCAAGCAAGGTAATCGGCAGATACGCAAACATAAATACAAGGCTCGAAAATACCACTTGTTTTATCCTCCTGCAAATTTAAATTCATAAATTTTTTCAAATACCGTCCTACATATTTTAACTTATTGCTATTTTTCAGTCAACGTACAAATTATATGATTTTTTGCCTGTAAAGAATAAAAGTAATGTTTATGATTTTGTGCTTTTAACAGAATAAATTGTTCTGTTCGGTATTGTTGACATTTCGTGACAAATTTCGACTTAGAGACAAAACACAGACTGCCGTATGACAGTCTGTGTTTTGGAGTAAAGTCATTTGATATTATAAAAATTGCATTGGTCACTTTGTTAAGAATCAGTATTGCCAACAATTGCCAAAGCGTCTATCCTGTTGCACCTGTTTGCAAATCATTATTAACCAAAAACTTGTATTTCCTTGTAAATTCCTTTGTTTCGTTATTACGCACGACTTCGCTCTGATTTTGCTCAACAACGCTTGTTATAGCACCCACATCAATCCATATCTCGTTATTGCTTTCTTTTTGGCTCTCATCAAACACAAGCTCAAGTCCGAGATGCAAATGACTTTCGGTTATTCCGTTTGTATTTTCGGTATCGCTGTAACCCGTTCTTCCCACATAACCGATTACATCGCCTGCACAAACCTTGTCGCCCTCTTTTAAGTTTTCTGCAAACGGACGGTTCTGTCTTAGGTGGGCATAGTACCAATAGCGTTTTTTGTCGGCAGAACGGATTCCGATTCGCCAACCGCCGTACCTGTTCCAGCCCATAATTTCAACCGTTCCCGACTCAACCGCCACAACAGGTGTGCCGACAGCCGCCATAAGATCATGCCCCAGGTGCGGTCTTGTGTAGCCGTAGGTTCTGACCGCACCGAAATCATCATAGCAGGAATACGGAAAAGATTTGGCAATCGGTGAAAACCAGCACAAGCCGTAGTCTTTTTCAGTGCCTTTTGAAGTTTCTTTTTCGTAATCGCCGACAATTCCCGAAAGTGCCGCACCGTATGCCTGAGAGTAATAGTTGAAATATTTCATATCCTTTGTCAGGTTTTCAACGGTTTCGCCGTTTCTGATTTTGTCGGCAAAATCTGTCATATCGCCATATTTGTACTTTGTAAAATCACCGCCGTATTTCGCACCGAGATACGCAAGCGTGGTTATGCAGTCGGTATGCCTGTCGTCATCGTGAGTTTGTATGTCGAGGTCAACGGCATTTTGCAAAGCGTCTTTCGTAACATTAAATTCAACATATTTTATGTAGTTTTTTTGCGTGTCCTTTCCGCCCGTAAACACGACAGCCGACAATGCCGCAAGCATTACGCAAAAAAACACACAGAGCAGTTTTTTCATATCAATCACCGATAATGTATATGAAAAACGGCATACAGTTATTCATTGCGGCTTTGCCGTAAAATGAAAAAAACAGCGGTGTAACTCGCTGTTTCTTCCATATTTTTGATTAAAGAAAGAGGAAAAATATATCAAATGAAAATCTTGTAAGCTGTTTAACATGGGTTATCACCACTTATTCTGTCACGCTCGGGCAAGACTTGTTATAAATCAAGCCGTTCTTATGTTGTGACTATATTATATCACGGCAATCGTGACAGAATAATGACAAACAAGAGAATGTTTTGAAAATCTTTTAAAAAAATTTTCTGATTACGCTTTATCCACTGTAAATGTCAATTTATTGTCGGCAATATTGATTTTAACGCCGATATTTGCAAAATAAGAGGTTAAAAATTGATATACTTCGTCCTTCTCTGCTTCATCAAATGAAAAATACTGTCCTCCGCAGGCATCGTGAAAATGTAGATACACTCCGAATTTTTCGTCAAGAATCCTCTTGAATTCAAGCACCTGTGAATATGAAAAATTCATAATAAGCTCTCCTTAAAGCAGGTTTTCTTTTTCAAAAGCCTGTCTTAAATCTTCGATGATATCTTCGGCATCCTCAATACCAACGCTGAAACGGAAAAATCCGTTGTGGAATTCTTCGGGATAAAGATACTGTCTTTCATCGTTTTCACCGAGAAATACGATAAGGCTTTCATCGTGACCGAGTGATACAGCCGATGTGATTACTTTAAGATGTGTAACAAAACGGTTGTAGGTATCGTGGTCGGCTTTAAGTCCAAACGAAAGCACTCCGCCGAACCCGTTTTTCATCTGCTTAACTGCAACATCGTGATTCGGGTGATCCTCAAGTCCCGGATATGCAACAAAGCTTACACCTTTGACCGTTTTCAGATAACGGGCAACCTTGAGGGCATTTTCGTTGTGCTGTTTCATACGCAACGGAAGTGTTACCGAACCTCTCATAATCAGCCATGCATTGAACGGGCTGATTGTTGCGCCGAGATTAATCTGCGACTGCGCACGGATAATGTCGAGGTATTCTTTTTTGCCGATGATTGCACCTCCCATTGCATCACCGTGACCGTTGATGTACTTTGTAAGGCTTTCAACGGTAAAGTCTGCACCGAGTTCAATCGGTCTTTGGTTGAACGGAGAAGCAAATGTGTTGTCAACCGACAAAAGTGCGCCGTTTGCGTGGGCAAGCTCTGCAATCTTTTCAATGTCGGAAATTGAAAGAGTAGGGTTGCCCGGTGTTTCAATGTGAATGAGCTTTGTGTTCGGACGGATTGCCGCCTTAACTTTTTCAATGTCGGTTGTGTCAACAATTGTTGTTTCAACACCGAATTTGTCTTTGAGAAGTTCGTTCAGAAGTCTGTAAACCGCAATATATGTTACACTTGAAAATACAACATGGTCACCGCTTTTGAGCAATGCAAAGAAAAGTCCCGACAGAGCCGCAACACCGCTTGCAAGAACAACGCAATCCTCTCCGCCCTCAAGGGACGCAAGCTTTTCCTGAAGATACTGCTGATTTGAACCGCCGTTGCGTGTGTAGAGGTTTTTGCCTGCACTGCTCCAGTTGAGGTCGCTCGGATCATATGGGAGTTCATAGCTGTTTGCCATTGTGATAGGTCTTTTGATTGCTCCTGTTTCGCTGTCAACATCGTTGCCCGTGTGAACAGCCCTTGTCTGAAATCCGAATTCATCACCAAAATTTCTTTTTGCCATAACTGTACTTCCTTTCTTAGCATGATTTTTATGTGCTTGATTATGTATGCGTTTTTATTTCTACTATTCCTATGTATTTAGTATGTTTTAATTATAGTACCATTTTTTTCATTGTCAAGATTAATTTTATAAATGGCGAACACGGTTTGCGACCGCCGCCTGTGGCGGATAAAGGGAGCATAGCGCTGTCTGAAATATAGTCGCAAGGCTACCCCTACTGATTCCATATAAAACAAAAATTGCATCAGAACCTTATTCGGGCATCTGATGCAATCTTTTTATCTAACTATCTTCTCGAATTGACAACGGTGGCACACCGCCGACTGTAATTTTACATTTTAATTTTCAACTTTCAATTCGCAATGCTATTGCATTACCGAGTTTGCCATAATATATTTTCTGAGCGGTCCCTGCATAATGGATTCAATCTGCTCGGGTTCATCGGGCAGAAGAATAAGAATCTGATTTGCGGCTCTGACAACATATCCGTCATCGCCGTTTTCATTTTTCAGCTTTTTGCAGTCATTAACAGGGGTTTCACACAAAGCACGGGAAATTATGCTTTTTATTCCTTTTTCATCGTCAAATCCGAGTCCGCCGACAACGAAAACCGCATTCAGTTTTTTGAAAGCGTCTGTAAGTTCATTTCCGAGTTGTTCGGAATCGGTTGCAAAGCAGGTTTTGACGAGTTCAAGGTCAAGCTCGGAAAAGGATTTTTGCAAAGCTCTTTCGCAAAACGAGGTTTTGCGAGCAGCGAAAAATACAAGCCTGCAATTCATTTTCCGTCCTCCTACTGTGCGTTTGCGTATTCGGGTTTCAGCGTTGCCTTGAATTTTGGTGCAATGCTCAAATTAGCCGTTACCTTTGTATAGTCATAGGTGGTGTCCCAACCCTCAAAGGTGTAGGTATAATACTCATCACTCGGTTTTTTCGGTACGGTCTTAGGCACAACCGCCGACTTACCGTACTCAACCTTTTGCGTTGACAAAGCTGAACCGTCGTAGTTAAGGAAGGTTACATTGCAATAAACCTTTGCCTCTGTTGTAGGCTGTGGCTTTTGTGTTACAACCTGACCTTTTGTATCTGTTGCGGTTGTAGCCTCGGTTTTCTTGGTTACCTTTTGGTTCTTAAAGCTGTAATCTCCGTCATACCAGGTAATCTGACCTTTCTTGTAAGCTGTGTCAAAGTCTGTGACGGTAGGTCTTGTACCGCCGTAGGATGAGTAATAAACCTGCGGCCATACTGCATTCTTATTAAGCGATGCCTTTGAAACATCAACCTTTGTTGACTCGCCCGCTCTTACCTTTCTTGCAACAACAACCGTTCTGAAGTTTGTGAACTCATACGAACAGGTTGAAAGTGTTACAAGCTCATCGTCCTCGTTTACATCAACAGGACAATTAAAGAGTGAACGAACACGGACATTGTAAACATAGTTCATAAAATCCTTGTCATTTTCAAAGTCGCTTATCATGTAGTTGAAGAAATCGCCGTGTGCGGTAAGAGTGTTTGTCTTGAACACGGAGATAATCTTATAAGTACCTTTGCCCTTTGGAGTGTCAAAACGGAAGGTCGGAACTTCTTTGTAGAAATCGAGATCCCCCGTTGTTCCGCCGAACTTCATAAGATCACCGAACATTGAACCGTCCTGAATGTGGTGAGAGTGAAGAACAAGGTTCTTGCCGTCTGTACCCTTTGTTGAACGGTAGTCAACAAATACGCTTCCGAAGCCGTCCCACTCATTCTTGTAGTTGTGGTTAAGGTAATACTGTTGTGGTGTGCTGTCTGCCTTATGCCAAAGAACGGGGTAGTCAATGTGGGTATCCTTCATCTGAATCCAGCCGACAATTTCATCGTTAATTTTCAGAAGTTTATCCCAATTGATTGTGTCATCCTTTTTCTTTTCGGGTGTTGTTTCACCGTCATCAACGCTGTGAGCAATTCGCTGAATTTCTCCGTTAAGCTCGGCATTTCTCAGGCTGAGGTAAATCATATTGTAGAACAACAGCGAAAGCGCCGTAAGAAACACGAGAAACGAAACAATTACAACGCATTTTCTTGTAACTTCCTTTGAACCGTCACCACGCATAGGAATGAAGTTGTTGACAAAGCCTGTCTTTGCCGGAACAAATTCCTTGTCGCTGAAACCGTTAGGATAGTCAATTGCAGAATTTTCAAAGTTTGACTTTGCTCTTATGCAGGCAAGACAAACCATATCTTCGGGATTTTCACCGGCAAGAGCCGACTTTGGAAGAACGGCAACCTGAATACCACGGTACATAAAGCAGTAGCCACGATAGCCGTTGCCCATATCTTTAAGGCTGAAAATTCTTGACTTTTTACGGAACATTCTGTACTTGTCCTCGAGCTGTTCCATCTCTTCCTTGTCTGCCTTACGCTTTTTGGCATCAAGAAAATCAAGATTTCTCTTTCGCCAATAGTCTTTCGGCACAGGAGTATTCTCATACTTCTCGGATGCCGCAACAACCTCGGCAAACTTTTTGCGAAACGATGCGCTGTCCTTTGTTGTAAGAGCCTCTGCAATCACAACCTGATCAGGCGCTTTTTCGCTTTTCGCAAGCTCGTTAAGTGCAGAAATAATTTTAGAATATGAAGGTGAAACGCTTTTTACTTTAGTTACGGAAAAGCCGTTTTGTTCAAGCTTTTTTGCAATTTCACCGCTTGTTTGAGAAAGGTCAGTGGAATTTTTGCCCGTTAAGGAAAAAATCTCAACATCCATGTCAATTCCCCTTTCAATCGTTTGATTATTCATCATCAGCCGAAATTCTTGTAACCTTTAGGTTCTGAAGAGCCTCCTCAACAAGAGGTCCGAAGTTCGGCTTTTCCTGAGCCTCTTTTACATATTTGAGAACAGGTCTTGTACGGGGATGCTTTGGTGTGAACACGGTACAGCAGTCCTCATACGGCTCAATTGATATATCATAGGTATCAATCTTGTAGGCAATGTCGATAATCTCCTGCTTATCCATACCTATGAGCGGTCTGAACACGAGCATATCGGTCGCCTCATCTGTACACGAAAGCGCACCGATTGTCTGGCTTGCAACCTGACCGAGGCTTTCGCCTGTGATGAGTGCCTGACATTCGTACTTTTCGGCAATCTTTTCTGAAATCTGCATCATCAGGCGGCGCATAATGATTGTGAAAAGTTCCTCGGGACATTCATCCTTGATTTTCTCCTGCAGCTTTGTAAACGGCACGGTGTACATAACCATATCGCCTGCATATCTGCTGACTCTGCGGAGAAGTCTGACAACCTTGTCTTCGGCTCTGGGGCTTGTGTAGGGCGGACTTGCAAAGTGAATTGCAGTAAGTCTGATACCTCTTTTTGCCATCATATAAGCGGCAACGGGAGAGTCAAGGCCTCCGCTGATGAGAATTGCGGCTCTGCCGCCTGTGCCAACCGGAATACCGCCTGCTCCTCTTACCGGCTCACCGTGAACATAAGCGCCGAAGTCACGGATTTCAACATTTACAACAAGGTCGGGGTTGTGAACATCAACCTTGAGGTGCGGAAACTTTGAAAGGATTTCACCGCCGACCTCTCTGCAAATTTCGGGAGATTTAAGCGGAAACTTCTTGTCGCTTCTCTTTGCCTCAACCTTGAAGGTTTTTATATTTTTAAGCTGATTTTCAAGATATTTCGGAGCGGTTTCAAGAACGGATTCGATTGTCTTTTCACAAACGGCGGCTCTTGAAAAAGCGATAATTCCGAACACCCTTGAAACGATTTCGCAAGCCTTTTCAAGATCTGCGTAATCATCAAGCGGTTTTACATAAATTGTGGACTGTGCGGATGTAATCTCAAAATGGCCTGCGCTCTTTAATGCGTGTTTGAGGTTCTTTTTGAGGACATCTTCAAATGAACGGCGGTTAAGTCCCTTGAGAACAATTTCGCCGTCTTTCAAAAGTAAAATTTCCTTCATAAAATGTATTCCTTCGTTTTAATATGTATTCATACGATTTTATTTGTGAGCAAGGGTTTTCAGTCCCTTTTCAATACCGTAACAAAGTGCGTCGATATCTGCCTCTGTGTTAAATTTTGAAAAGCTGATTCTCAGTGCGCTGTCGGCTCGGTCACGACCGATATTCATTGACTCAAGCACATAACTCGGTTTGCCCTTTGCACAGGCACTTCCCGAGGACACATAGACCTCAAGATTTTCAAGAAAATGGAGCATGGTTTCGCTCCTGACCTTTCCTGCCGAGATATTCAGCACATACGGAAGTGCGTTTTCGGGGGAGTTGAGGCTCACACCGTCAATTTTTAATAGCTTATCCTTTGCGTAGCTGTTAAGCTTTGAAACATAATCGTAATTTTTATCTATGTTAAATTCACCGCAGGCAACACCCATTGCGGCAATCAGCGGAATTGCCTCTGTACCGGGGCGGAGCTTTTTCTCCTGCTCACCGCCGTAGTGAAGCGGAACAAGCCGTACACCCTTTTTCACAAAGATTGCACCCACACCCTTCGGGGCATGGATTTTATGACCGCTCACGCTGATTAAATCCGCATGAAGCCTTGACGCAGAAAGCGAGATTTTGCCGAAAGCCTGAACGGCATCCGTGTGGCAGATTACATCGCTGTTCTTCGCCTTTACGGCAGAAAAAATATCCGTAACATTCATAATTGCGCCCGTTTCATTATTGACGCACATTACAGACACAAGAATTGTGTTTTCGTCAACCTTTTCAAGCACATCTTCCTTGTGAATTGTGCCGTCCTCACGGGGCATAATGTAGACAACATCAAAGCCGTTATCCTCAAGTTTTTTTGCGGATTCCATAATACTGCTGTGTTCAACGGCAGACACAACAATCCGCTTTCCTCTGCGTTTTTTAGCCTCGGCAACACCGAAAATTGCAAGGTTATTCGCCTCTGTACCGCCGCTTGTAAAATAGATTTCGTCGGCAGTTGCACCAAGCTTTCTTGCAACCTCTTTTCGAGCTTTTACAAGCTCCTGCTCTGCATACATTCCACGCAAATGGAGTGACGAAGGATTGCCGTAATTTTCGGTCATTATCTCAAACGCTTTTTCTGCCGCCTTTTGCGACACCTTCGTAGTTGCGCTGTTATCGAGATAATGCTCCATTACTTTACCCTCATTTCGTTTTACATAGCTGTACATATTAATAAGTATACTACAACAGTCAAAAAAAATAAAGTGATAATTCAAACATAATTGAAATTTATACGGCAAAAATATATGTAAATTAATTAACGGTGCAAAGGTGGCATTTTATGATTTCAAAAAAAGAATATAGCACGATTGTGAAAAATAATTCACCGAAAAGTAAATGTTTTGTGAACGGGACTAAGGCATTTTTCATCGGCGGTTTCATCTGCCTTATCGGTCAGGTTCTGACGGACTGTTATTCAATGCTTGATCTCAGCAAGGATGATGCAAAAACGCTGACTTCGGTAACGCTGATTTTCATAGGAATTTTGCTGACAGCAATCGGTGTTTACGATAAAATCGCCAAGCATGGCGGTGCGGGTACGCTTGTGCCGATTACAGGTTTTGCAAATGCGGTTTCGTCACCTGCAATTGAATTCAAATCCGAGGGATATGTTGCAGGACTCGGCGCAAAGCTGTTCATCATTGCAGGACCTGTCATAGTTTACGGTGTTACCGCATCTGTTGTTTTCGGTGCTGTTTTATGGGTACTGCATATGTTCGGGATTACCTTATTCTGACTTTTCAATAATTTAGACTGCAAAAAGAGGTGTCGCAAACGCTGACACCTCTTTTTCTGTTATATTGTTATCTTTTCTTGTACAAAACAAACCGTAGGGATGCTCATCTGACGCCCGCTTGATAAAATCTTATGTTTAAAAAAATATTTTGATGTGATGAATGTTGTGTATAATCTGTAGGGGAGAACCTCGTTCTCCCGCAGATAACAGCACATACATTATGATAATTACAAAGCATATAAATATCGCAAAGTCAAGTTTTATCTGTAGCAGCGAACCGAGTTCTCCCGTCTGAAAAATAGTCGCAATGCGTTGCACATAAATGTGCTGACTTTTGCTCATTAATTCAGACAGCACTTTGCTCCCTTTATCCGCCACCGGCGGCGGTCGCAAGGCTACCAATCGTATCGTGTGCAAACACGATGCAAACACAAAAAGAGCCGATACAAATGTATCGGCTCTGAATGTTAGAAAATAAACGATAATCGGTTAAAATTATTCGTTAATAGCGATAACTGCGCCTGAACCTACTGTTCTGCCGCCTTCACGAATAGCGAAACGAAGACCAACTTCGATAGCGATAGGAGTGATAAGTTCAACGTCCATTTCAACGTTATCACCAGGCATGCACATCTCTACGCCCTCTGGGAGTGAGATTGTACCTGTTACGTCAGTTGTTCTGAAGTAGAACTGTGGACGATAGTTGTTGAAGAATGGAGTATGACGGCCACCTTCGTCCTTAGTAAGAACGTAAACCTGGCCACGGAACTTTGTGTGTGGGTGAATCGTACCCGGCTTAGCAAGTACCTGACCTCTCTGGATTTCAGTTCTCTGAACACCACGGAGAAGAACACCTACGTTGTCGCCTGCTTCAGCGAAGTCAAGAGTCTTTCTGAACATTTCAAGACCTGTAACAACAACTTTTCTCTTTTCGTCTGTAAGACCAACGATTTCAACTTCTTCACCAGTCTTAATCTGACCTCTTTCAACTCTACCGGTTGCAACAGTACCACGACCTGTGATTGTGAATACGTCCTCAACAGGCATAAGGAATGGCTGGTCAGCCTTAC